>Ga0172371_10003231_pt1 | contig 25377 bp, 15 predicted proteins | sample Lak12m_FD_114543 | JGI IMG/M metagenome (GOLD analysis project Ga0172371, IMG submission 114543) | Freshwater microbial communities from Kabuno Bay, South-Kivu, Congo - kab_022012_12m | ecosystem: Environmental > Aquatic > Freshwater > Lake | place: Democratic Republic of the Congo: South-Kivu... | reverse complement strand
AGCGGGGTCCCCCTGGACCCCCTGAGAACCTGCAGTTCCCCGGCCGAGTCGAGCCGAGCATCGACCGCCTACGGCCTCGCTCGACTCGGCCGGTATCACTGCAGGAAAGGTATAAGACGCGACAGGATCGGCCCGTAGTGCGACCGGACCAGCGTGCTGTCACCCGCCCGCGTGCGGGCGAGACGCAACCCCAAAGAGTCTTGCTGTATAGCAGGATCGCCTACTCGCCCGGCCCGCGGGGCGCGGGTGCGCTGCCCCACGAGCCGCGATGTCGAAACAGCCCTGGTCCGCTTGCCGGACGCGATGGAGCTTCTGCGGCGACGCGGTAGATTAGCGCGTCCACTCCTCGGCCCTCGCCCTGTATGCACCTCGGTACGGCCGCTCTCCGGCTGACCGGGCAATGGAGGCTCGACCATGGCGCACCGGATCCTCGTCGGTCGGCGGCCCTCTCGCTTCGCCGGGCTTGCCGGCATCGCCCTGGCGCTGGGGGTCCTCGCCACGACGGCGGCGGCCGCCGAGTTCATCTGGCTCGAAGGCGAGGCCCCCGCGACGTGCTCCGTCACCCCTGCCATCAGCGGTTGGGGTCGCACCGAGTTCTTCTCCGACGGTAAGTGGCTCGAGGTCAAGTGCGAAGCGGACAAGGTGGAGAAGGAGTTCCCGGACGAGGGGGCCCTGCTGGCCTACCGCTTCCCGGTCGCCCAGGCGGGTCGCTACGAGGTCTGGAACCGCATCGGCTACGAGTTCGTGCGCTCCCTCTACGAGTGGCGTCTCGACGGCGGCGATTGGTCCGCGGTCTCCCCCGAGGATCTGACCACTGACCTGATGGAGTTCAGCCTGTGGAATGAGCTGGCCTGGCTCAAGCTCGGCGACCGGGACCTGGCCGCCGGCGAGCACACCCTGGAGTTCCGGGTACCCAAACGCAAGGACGACAAGGGCAAGTTCCTGCGCGTGCTCTGCGCCTGGGACGCGCTCTGCATCCACCAGGGACCGTTCCGCCCCAATGGCCGCTACAAGCCCGGGGAGACGTACCGTGAGGCCCGTGACGAGGAGGCCGCCCGCCACGTGTTTGCGCTCCCGGAGCCGGTGCGGCCCGGCCAGCGTGTGTCGGTGGCCCTGAACGGCCTCTGGGAGATCGGCCGCGACGACGAGCAACTCCCGCGCGACGTCGCCACGCCCATCGCCGAGCTGCCTGCCGCGCCCTTCTGGCGGGCCATCGCGGTCCCCGGTGACAAGAACACCCTCAGGCCCGACCTCGAGATGGCGCACCGGGTCTGGTACCGCACCCGGGTGAACGTCCCCGCGTCCCTGGCCGGCAGGTCCTTTCATCTGGTCTTCCCGCAGAACAATCTGAACACGACGGTCTACGTCAACGGGACTCTCTGCGGTTTCGACAAGAACCCATTTGCGCGGGTGCAGATCGACGTGACCGCCGGCATGAAGCCGGGCCAGGTCAACGAGGTCTGGGTCGGCATCCGCGATGCCTGGTATGGCTACTCGACGAACCCCGAGGACCCACTGAAGCTGCGCAAGCGCTTCAATCTCCCCATCAAGTACTCGCACGACGGCTTCCAAGACCTCGCCTATCCCATCTGGAACCACTTCCAATCAGGCATCCTGCAGACGCCGGAATGCGTGGCGGCTGGGACGGTCTACGCCGCCGACGTGTTCTGCAAGCCCTCGGTCAAACGGCAGGTGCTGGAGGCGGAGGTGACCCTGGCCAATCCGGGCGGGGCGACCGTCGCCGGCGAACTGCGCTGGGAGGCCGTGGACGATGGTACCGGCGCGCTGGCGAAGGGGTTCCCCGCCTCGGCATTCTCGGCTCCGGCAGGCGGGCAGGCGGTGGTCAACCTGTCGGCGCCTTGGGCTGAAGCCCGGTTGTGGTGGCCGGATGATCCGACGCTTTACCGCCTACGCACGAGCCTGGTCGTGGCGGGCCAGGTAGTGGACGTGAAGGAGACCCCCTTCGGCTTCCGCGAGTGGAGCTGGGACGGTCCGGATTTCCGCCTCAACGGCGTGGTCTGGCACGGCTGGGCAGACTGCTTCACCGCCGGCAGCCCCGACGAGTGGTTGGCCTTCTACCGGAAGACGAACCAGACCGTCATGCGCTTCTGGGGCACCACCTGGCAGGGCCTGGCCCCGGAGGCCGCGTTCGACTTCATGGACCGCCATGGCGTCGTCTGCCGGCGTAGCGGCACCTTGGACGGCGAGGCCATCGGCTACTTCGCCGTCGAGAACGACCCCGTGCTGAAGAAGCAGTACAACGCCGAGATCAAGATGCAGCTCATGGAAAACTGGCGCGACCAGGTCGTGGCCCAGGTGAAGGGGGAACGCAACCATCCCTCCCTGATGATCTGGTCCATCGAGAACGAGTGGCTCTACATCAACTGCATCAACCTCTACGGCGGCCTCATGGACCCGTTCGAGAAGGTGGTGACCGACGTCGCTACGGCCGTCATGGCGGTAGACCCGACGCGGCCGGTCATGGTGGACGGCGGCGGCGCCACCAAGGCCCAGACACTGCCTGTGCATGGTGATCACTACGTCGCCGGTTCGCCGACCGAGTACCCCGACCTGGCCTACGCCGCCAATCCCAAGGGCGGCGGCCGCGGCCGCTGGGAGTGGGACCAGAAGCGGCCGCGCTTCCTGGGCGAGGACTTCTTCATGACCGGCAACCATCCCGAGGTCTCGTACTTCGAGGGCGAGGGGGCCTTTGCCGGCAAGCCCTGCCGCGGGGTGGCGCTCTGGTACCGTATCCTGCAGGAGGGCTACCGCTGGGCGGGCTATGGCGCCTGGCACCTCTGGCTCGGCCAGCACGACACCGACCAGAGCCAGTACACCGCCTGCAGCGCCAGGGCCGCGTTCTGCCGGCAGTGGAACTGGACCTTTGCCTCCGGCGAGAAGGTCAAGCGCACCTTCGGCGTCTTCAATGACACGCGCTACCCTGACCCGATCACCTTCGCCTGGGACCTGACCCTCGGCGGCAGGCCCGTCGCGCGGGAGTCGCAGGAGTGCCGTGTCGACACCGGAGCCCACCAGGTCGTCGACGCCGTGCTGCCCATGCCGGAGGTCGCCGATCGCCAGGAAGGGGAGCTGGTTCTCACCCTGGCCGTCCAGGGCCGGGAGGTCTTCCGGGATGTCAAGGCCGTCTCGGTGCTGCCTCCCGCGCGAGCCGAACTCAAGCTCGAGGCGCCGGCCCTTGCCGTGTTCGATCCCAAGGGGACCGTCCGGGCCTTCCTGGAGCAGCAGCGGATCGCCTTCACGCCCGTTGCCGGGCTGGATGCCTTACCCACGGAGGCCCGCGTCCTGGTGGTCGGTCCCGCGGCCCTGGACGCGGCCGAGAGCTCCTCCAGCCGCCTGGCTGCCTACGCCCTCACCGCAGGCCGCCGGGTCATCGTCCTGGAGCAGGAGACCCCATTGCGCTTCCAGGGGTTGCCAGCCGACATGGCCCCCGACACCAATGAGGGCCGCACGGCCTTCGCAGAAGACCTGGAGCACCCCGCCCTGCGCGGCCTGGCCCAGAAGGACTTCTTCACCTGGGGGGAGGACGTCCGGGTCTACCACAATGCCTACCACAAGCCCGGCCGCGGCGCGACGTCCCTGGTCCAGTGCGGCGCGCCACTCAGTCTGACGGCTCTTGCCGAAGTGCCTGTCGGCGAGGGTCTTATGTTGCTCAGCCAACTGACCATCGGCACCCATCTGGCCGACAGCGCCGTGGCCCACCAATTGCTGCTGAACCTGCTCGCCCATGCCGACGCCTACCGGCTTGAATTCAGCCGGGTCGTGGCTGTGACCGGCGATTCCACCGAGCTATCCAAGGCCCTGGACGCCATTGGCTTGCAGTACGAGAAGTTGGATGACCCCGTGGCGGCCATGCGCCAGAGCCAGGCCAAAGTCGCTATCGTCTCCGCGACCCCCGCGCACCTGGCCGCGCTGGCGGCCGACGACCGCGAGGGATCCGTTGCCGGAGCCATGACCCAGGCGGACCTGTTCACGCGCGCCGGCGGGAGCCTGGTCCTCTGCGGCCTGACCCCCGAGGGTATCGAGACCTACAACCGCATCGTTGGCGTCGACCACATGATCCGCCCCGGCAAGCGGGAGAGGGTCCTCTTCCCGCCGGTCCGGGACCGTCTCACCGCGGGACTGACCACGGCCGATATCGTGCTGTACTCCTCGGAGCGCATCTTCTCCTGGACGGCCGGCAACTACGTCGTCTCCGACCTCTTCAGCCACGTGGTCGACATCGACGAGGTGGCCTCCTTCGGCACGTCGCCCTTCTTCGCCTACGACAACGTCACCAACGGCTTCGTCTCCGCCGACGGCTGGCCGCTGATCATCAACTTCCCGCACCACCAGGACAACTCGCCCTACGATGTTCCCATCGCCCTGCAGAAGCCGCAGGCCCTGCGCGAGTTCACCTGGATCGGCAACGTCTTCTACTACCCCCAGACCAAGGTCAACCTGATCTTCGATGGTGATCGGGCTCACCCCGCCTCCTTCACGGTCGAGCCCAACGCCGAACCGCAGACCTTCGCCATCGAACCGCCGCGCCAGGCCAATACGGTCACGGTGCAGATCGCCGAATGGACCCCCGTGCCGGACAAGGCCCCCAACATCGGCATCGACAATATCTACCTCAGGGCGCAGAGGCCCCCCGACTTCGCCCAGCGCGTGAAGCCGATGCTGAATGTCGGCGGGCTCGTGCACTACCCCCGCGGCGCCGGCGGTATCGTCCTGTGCAACGTGCGCTTCAAGGAGACCGAGGATGTGCCTGAGAACGTCGGCAAGCGGCGGGCTATCCTGGCGGCGGTCCTGCGGAACCTCAAGGCGCCCTTTGCGGGGGGCCGCATGGTCATCGCCGGGGCCGACCTGGTCTACACGCCGCTGGACCTCTCCAAGCAGGCCACCCAGTTCCGCGACGAACGGGGTTGGTTCGGTGACAAGACCTTTACCTTCAGGGACATGCTTTCCGGGGCACATCCCTTCGCCGGGGTCACCTACAACCTTTTCGAGTTCGCCACCTCGCCGGTGCCCACGGTCGTGATGCTCGGCGGCAAGGGCGTGCCCAACAACCCGCCTGAGAAGGTCTCCGGCATCCCGGTGAACCGCAAGGCCGATGCGCTTTTCTTCCTGCACACGGCCCGCATCGACCAGCGCCGCAACGACAAGGAGCAGCGGAATGGCAAGCGCTACGAGATGGCCCGCTACATCGTGACCTACGCCGACGGCCAGACCGCCACGGTCCCGGTGTGCGCCGAGATCGATGTCGACGACTGGCGCCAGACCGGCACGCCCAAGGCCATCCCCGGGGCTCAGATCGCCTGGAGCAAGCCCTTCCCCAACAGCGACCGCTGTGCCGTGGCCTACTCCCTGCAGTGGACCAATCCCCGGCCCGAGGTCGAGATCCGGGAGGTCGGCCTCGAGTATGGACCCGACCGTCGCGGGGTGCCGGTGCTCCTGGCTTTGACCGCCGCAACGGCCACGAAGTGACGAGGAGTGCCTGCCGATGAGACGTGCCGAGCGCGAGATCAAGGACCGGGCTGAGACCGACGGGATCATCCGGCAGTCGCAGGTCTGCCGCCTGGGGCTGGTGGACGGCGATACCCCCTACATCGTGCCCCTTTGCTTTGGCTATGACGGCCAGGCGCTCTACTTCCACTGTGCCCTGCAGGGCCGCAAGATAGATGCCCTGCGCCGCCACCCGCGCGTCTGCTTCGAGTTCGACACCAGCGAGGGGCTGATCAAGGGCGTCGATGCCTGCAACTGCGATATCTGCTACCAGAGCGTGATGGGCGAGGGCACGGCCGAGATCCTGGAGGACACCGCTGCCAAACGCCGGGGCCTGGCGGTGCTGATGGCGCAGTATGGGTCCTCTCAGGTCACCGAGGATGCCTTCCCGGACGCCGGATTGGCACGTACCGCCGTGATCCGCGTGGCCATCGAGAGCATCAGCGCCAAGCAGTCGCCGAGGAAGTGACCGGGGGTGCTGCGCTGCGGCCGCCTCCCGGTCCCCGTTCTCGAGAGGGGCCTGGTGCCTGAGGAGCGAGAGCCGACGGCGAGAGCGAACGAAGGAGTTCCCCCATGGCTCGTCCTCGAGAGACCGTGGGCCCGGACCTTGCCAGCGCCGCCGCAATCCAGACGGTCATCGACCAGGCGGCGGAGGCCGGTGGCGGGCGGGTGGTGCTGCCAGCCGGGGAACTGGTGCTTGACCGAGGCCTGGAGCTGCGCTCGAACGTCGAGTTGGTTGGCCAGGGCGGGAACACCATCCTGCGCAAGGCGCCGGGCCGGGTCTACGCCCTTACCGGGTACCACAACTACGGCATGTGCGATGTGCCGCTCGCCACCACCGAGGGTCTGGCCCCGGGCATGACGGTGTCCGTGCACGACCGTCTCCGGGGCGGGTTCTACAGCACGTTCGCCCGGGTCACCTGGGTCCACCCCGGGTGGGCCGGTCTGGACCATGGCATCGAGGCCGACTACGCCGCCGATGAGGAGCCGGTGCTCACCACCGCCTTCCCGCTGGTGTTTGGGCATGGCATCGCCTCGGCGGCCGTGCGGGACCTGGCCCTCGACGGCAGCCGGAGCACCAACCCGCACACGCGTATGGATGGCCGAGGGAGCCGTGACGGGCGTCTTCCTGGCGGGCAACCGGATCGAGGGGCTGACCCCGCCCGCCGGCGGAGCGGTGTTCACGGCCGATCGGCCGACCTTCACCTGCGGCTACGAGTCCCTGGTCCCTGAGCACTCCCGCCACCTGCCCTGAACGCCCCCTGCCAGGCCTCCCATTCGTCGCATTCCTCGCATTCCTCCCATTCTTCCCCGCCCCACCCCGGCGCGCCCTCTGACGATGCGAGTGATGGGAAGTATGGGAAGTATGAGACCGATAGGATGGCGCGCCGGCGGAAGCCAGGTTGCCGGGAGCGAGAGCCCAAACGAGCCGGCCGCCGCACGCGGCCTCCGGCCGTTGCAGCGGCCGCGGTTGCGCGCTACCGTTACGCCGGCCAGGACTCCATGGGGTCCTCACCAGACCCGGGCTCGGCGTTGCTGCACCGGTCATCGCTGCCGGGTGGGCTGTCTGGTGTGCAGCCGGGAACCGCGCTGGCGCCAGGCGCCTGGGAGTGCCGAGTCGCGGGAAAGGCGAGTACGCGAATGCACGACGAATCCGGACCCACCGCGCCACGGCGCTGCCCCGCATGCAGAGCGCCGCTTCCCGCACTCACCACGGACGTGCTCGTCCTGGGCGCCGGCGGCGCCGGCCTGCGGGCGGCCCTGGAGGCGGCCCGTGCCGGCGCCAGGGTGATGGTGCTCTCGAAGCTGGGGCTCGAGGAGCCCACCTGCACCACGACGGCCTGGGGCGGCCTCACCTACTGCCCTGACGACTGGCGCGATGAGCTCTTTCGGCAGGTGGTCGAGACCGGCGGGTTCCTCAACAACCAGCGCCTGGTAGAGGCCTTTGTCGAGGACACCCCAGAGCGCATGCGCGAGCTCTCTATGCTGGGGGTCCCTCTGGAGGTGCTGGACGGCGCCGACGCGCGGCATCGCCTGGGCCTGGTCAAGATCCCTGGGCAGGGCCGCACCACGGGCCTTGGCCTGACCCGGCCCCTGCGGGCTGCGGCCGCGGCCGCGGGGGCCGTATTTCTGGACCCGGTGATGGCCTCGCGCCTCGTCCTGCATGAGGACGGCGTGGCTGGCGTGTTGGGGGTGCGCCTGACAGACCGAACCGTGGTCGCCATCGGGGCCAAGGCCGTCATCGTGGCGACAGGTGGCGGCGCCTGCCTCTATGGCCGCACCGACAACCCGGCCGGCACCACGGCCGACGGCATGGCCCTGGCCTACGACGCCGGGGCCGAACTGGTCGACATGGAATGCGTCAGCTTCTTCCTGCCTGAGTCGCGGCTGGCCGAGCTGTTTGCGGTCGGCAGTCCGCCCGACGAGGAGCTCCTGAAGGCCGGGGCGGCGCACTACTTCCTCGGCGGCATCCGCATCGATGAGCGGTGCCAGACCACGCTCCCGGGGGTGTTCGCCGCGGGGGAGGTCACTGGGGGCCTTTTCGGGGCCGCCCGCCTGGGCGGCACGGCCATGGCCGACACCATCGTCTTCGGTGCCATCGCCGGCCGCGAAGCGGCTCAGTACACGCGCGGCCGTGCGCCGGCTCCGCTCGGACCGGAACGGCTCGCCGAGGAAGCCCGGTCCCTGGACGGCCTGTCCTGCGATGAGGGCCCCACGCCCGAGCAGTTCGCCGCGGACCTGGCCGGCATCATGTGGCGCTATGCCGGCACCATGAAGACGGCCGCAACGTTGCGCCGCGCCGAGCAGGCCCTCGCCGAACTGGGGCCGGCGACCTCCTTCCGGCTGACCTCACCCGCCGGCCTGCGGCAGGCCCTGGAGTGCCGCCACCTGCTGTCCACGGCCCGGCTCATCGTGGCCGCCTCCCTGCTGCGCCAGGAGACGCGGGGTTGCTTCTGGCGGATCGACTACCCGCAGCCCGACCCGGGGAAGTGGGTGGCCAACATCCACCAGTGGCGCGCCGGAGACCGCATCGCGCATGCGGTTCGGCCTGCGGTCATGACGCGCCTGACGACGCCCACGGCCCCGCGGATCGGGGCGGGGTGTTTCCCCTACCTGCCCTTCGCCGCGCCTAGGAGATGAGAGGGGTCCCGCAGGCGGCGGCGGACCGCCGCCGCGGCGTGAACGGCTGCGATCCGACCGCCTTGGTGGCGGCCTGCTCTTGCCCTCCAGCCCCAGCCGGGCGCCCTGGCGGCCCGATCATGGCGGGCAGGCCAACACACCGGGCTGGAGGGCGAAGCTCCACAGGGGCGCATACCCCCTTGAGCCGTTGTACTGCATAGAGCCTGGCGATACGTGTCGGTGGTTTGGAGGGCAAGCAGAGGGACGTCTCAGACGACCCGGCGCGACGCCGCTCCGGGGCCCCGCTGGAGATGCGGTGGGCCTCCACCGCCGGCAGCGCCCTCACGACGGCAACACGCGGAACGCCGCCGGCGGCAGCCCGGTGATGAGGTAGTAGAAGACCCCGACCACGGTGGGCACGAAGGCGCCGAAGATCTCCCCCACGATCAGCCCCAGGAATACCGGCTTGAGGCGCTGATGGAGGCTGGCCCCACCGTAGCGGACAATGGCCCCCTTGGCCGCCCAGCCCAGCAGGAATGAGGCGCAGGTCAGCGCGGCCGGGTAGGTCGGCCAGGTCAGGAACAGGACCGGGTGCAGAGGCCAGCCGGGAATGCGCAACCGCGCCACGTAGACCAGCAGCGTCACGGCAAAGGCCAGTCCGAGGACCAACGCACAGGCGGGTTCCGGTGTCAGGTGCCGGAACCGTTCCCAGCCGTGCAACTCGTTCGCCTGCTCCAGGACCCCCATGGCCTTGAGCTTATCATGGATGTTGGCAACGTTCCGGCAGGCCATCTGCGGTACCGAGTCGCCACCCCAGGTATCCCACTTGGCGTACCCCAGGTCGTACTGGAAGTACAGGGTCACCGGCAGCGCCACCGCCAGGCAGACCACCACCGCCGCCGCAAACAGCCAGGCGCTCCGCCCGAGACGGACCCGCTGCCGCTCGATCAGCTTGAGGTTATTGACGATCAGCGGCATGAGCGATTCGCGGGGGTCGACCATGATCATGGTGGTCAGCAGCAGCATGATCCCCAGGGCCTGCGGACCCAGGGCCGCCGAACCCAACAGGCTCCAGACCGCGACACAGGGGAAGAAGAAGGGCTGGCAGTAGAAGAGGCCCGTCTCGGCGAACACGCGGCTGACGACGACGTAGAAGACGATGGTGACGCCGATGTAGAGCACGGCCAACTGCCAGTCCAGCCCCACGGCGGCCATCTGCGCCAGCAGAGCGGCGAAACAGAGGATGGCCAGCCGCGCGGCCCACACGGCGGTTGCGGCGGGCTCGCCCTGGAGGCCGGGTTCTCCGCAACCCGGCGGCGGGTGGAGGCCGGGTCCTCCGTAACCCGGCGGCGGGATACGGGGATCCCGCGTTCCAGCCTGGCCAGCCAGCCGGAAGCCCAGCGCCTGCCTCAGGACATCCAGGTAGTAACGCCGGCCACAGAAGAGGATCACCGCGAAGACCGCCAGGTTGGCCCCCAGCAGCGCCGACGTCTGCGGCTTGAGGTCCAGGTACCAACTCCCCCCCTCGAGGGACGAGGTGAGGCTGAAGCCGTACTTGGCCAGAAAGCCCGCCAGCACACACCACAGGAACGGCCCGATCCCCAGCGAGAAGGAGACCTCCTGCGGCACGAAGTACGCAAACCCCAGCACCGAGAAGAACACCGTGGGGTTCATCAGCAGCCAGCCACCGCCCTCGGCCAACCCCGGGACCCACTGAATCATGGGCGTAAAGTTGAACTGCCGGATGATGGGGACCAGCGCATCGGGGAAGAAGGTCTGCAGGAAGTTGTTGAAGTGCAACAGGAAAACGCCCAGCGTCGCGATCCAGAACCCGCGGTTGCGCAACACGGCACTGGTGGCCTGGCCTTCTGCCGGCAACAGCGAGTTCGCGAAGTCCGCGATGGGGTAGGGGAGCAGTTCGTGTTCGGACCACTGCCTGTGGACGACGACCGCGAGGGCGATGAAGGCCAGCCAGACGGTGCCCAACAGGGGTAGCCAGAAGGCGAACGTCCGGACCCAGGCGTGCCAGGGGATGTCCAGCAGGCCGATGTGCCGCCCCGCCTCGCCGAGGCCCTGGACAAAGCCGTTGATGACCCGGTCCTCATCCGCGCCTGGCGCCACCAGCATCTGCGGCGGGAACTGCTGCAGGACCTTGCGCTCGGTCCAGCCCGGGTTGGTCCGGCTGAAGTGGTGCGGCAGGACCAGGGAGGTTGTGAAGCACCTCAGGAGGCTGTCACCAGGTACACAAGTACTTGCCAATACAATAGTTAAGGCAACGGCAATCTCCCTGCCGCTCAGCAGCCAGCCGCGCCGCAGGCGGGCCAGCAGGGGGTTGAGGCCGATGACGACCAGGATCAGGACGCCGTAGACCGAGACCGGCAGGTAGTTCCCCAGCAGGTAGGTCTGCTTGAGGATGTTGTCGTTGACGTAGTTGAAGCTGGCCAGGGCGATGACGCCCAGGAAGCCCAGGATGATGGCGCGCCAGGTCATGGTGCCAGGGAGAATAAGGCCCATCCGACCGGTTTCAACCGGCGCGCGGGTTGGCGGAAGGCGGTTCCGGGAAGCCGGCGGCTGGCCCTGGCTGTGGGGCCGCAATCCGTGCGGCCCTGGGGTCCCCATCGGAGTGGGGACCTACCGGTGTGGGGCCGCAATCCGTGCGGCCCTCGGGGCGGCATGCCGGCCGGGTCCCGCTACCCCTGTCCCTTACGCGAGACGGCCCGCTGCAGCGGTGGCCGGACGCGGTGGTGATAGGGGTCATCGGTCTCGATCTGGCAGTGGTAGATCTCGCAGAGGCGCTCCAGGGCGGCCTGGGCGGTGGCGGTCTGGAGGCCGCCGCCGGCGAAGCGCTCGCGGTCGAGGATGGCCCGCAGATGCAGGATCAGCCAACGCCAGCCCTGGCGGGCCCAGGCCGGCAGGCGTGCCGCCACGGCATCGGCCAGGTCTCCGGCCTCACGGGCCCTCGCGGCATCGGTAGGGGCCCTGGTGTACTGCTGGCTCGCGTTGAGCTCCAGGTTGGCGATCACCGCGAGGATGTCGTCCGTGGCCTGGGGAGCGAACTCGTAGTCGCAGTACTCGCGCAGGGTCGCCGCGGCGGCGAGGGCGGGGTCCCAGTAGAACTGGCTGACGATGGCCTTGTTGATGTCCTCGTAGATGCCCTCGCTGTAGGGGAAACCGCCGCGCACGACCTGCCGGACCTGGTCCCAGAGGCGCTGGAGGCGAGCGGGGAGGGGATGGGCACCGACGCCACCCCAGGGCCAGTTGCCCCACATGCTGATCTCGGGGAAGCTGACCAGGGGCATGCCGCCGGGGACCCCGACGTCGAGGGGGTAGCGCGGGTAGTCCTCGTGGGCATCGGCGAGGATGAAGTCGGCCCAGCTCCGGTCGCGCGCGAGGGCCTCGGTGAGGGCCTGCCATTCGCCTTCGGGCGGCGTGTCGAAGGTCCAGGTCGAGAGGACCACCTTCAGGTTGGGGAACAGGGCGTGCCCCGTCGCGGCCAGGTCCCGGGACAGACGCAGGAAGCCGTTGGCGCCCCAGGGACGGCAGTGCTCGCAGGCGCAGCCGCCCTCGTCATAGGGCCAGATGCAGATGGAGTCCAGTCCCAGGTCGGCGACCCGGCGGAGCAGTGCCGTCGTCGTGGCCAGGATCAGCTCGCGGCCGGCAGGAAGGCTGGGGCAGACCGTGGTTCCCGAGTTTCCATGCCGCCCAAGGGGGTCCGCCAGGGGCGTGGCGCGGAGCTCGGCGGGCGTGCCGTTGAAGAGGACATTGCCGAGGCCCAGGCAGGTGTCCAGGCCGACCTGCTTGGCGGCGGCGAAGATCCTCCGGAGCTGGACCATGGCGGGGGCGGCCTCGGGGTCGTCCCAGCCCTGCAGGTTGATCAGGGGGTAGATGGTCATGATCGTGTTCACCCCCCAGAGCGCCAGGTCCTCGATGTAACGCTGGATCTCCCCGTCGCTGGCGACCTGGTACCAGTTGTGGAAGTGATTGGCGAAGTACATTCCGCGCAGCGCGCCCTGCGGGATGGAGGTCCCCCGCCAGGGCGACAGGGTCCAGCCGTCCTCGTAGCGCGACGTCCGCAGGAGTTTCCCGATGCCGTAGAGGACGCCCCGTGGCGAGCCGCCGGCAAGGCGGAGCGCCGGCCCGGCCTGCTCGAGGCGGAAGGCCTCGGCGGGGAGGCGGGAGTCCGTAGAGAGGATGAGTTGGGGCTGGGCCTCGGCCTCGACGACGGGGGTGCCGCCGCGCTGCCGGACGCGCTCCTGGAGGACGGCCAGGGCCCGCTCCATGCCAGGGGTGCCGCGGGGCTCGAGGCTGACCGTCACGGGGTTCGTGGCCATGGTCTCTCCGACCTCCTTGCAGGGCACGTTACCCGTTGGGGCGCCTGCCGTCCGCCGCGGTCCGCCGGCTCACGGATGCGCGAACCCGGCCGCCCGGACGGCGCCGACGATGCCGACGCCCACCCAGAACACATTGAGGACCGTATAGGCTCTGTCCCTCTTGAGCATGGCGCACCACGAGAGCAGGACCGCGTCGGTCGTGTTGACGGTCCAGACCAGGAGGAAGGGACTCTGCGGCCCCAGCCAGCTCACGAGGGAGAAGCTGAAGACACGCATCAGGACTCCCACCATCTCGAGGGTGCGGAGATGGCGGGTGATGAGGGCGTTCGCCATAGCGAGCCACGGCAGGGGCATGGGGACCTCCGACTCATCACCGTCTCAGGCCCAGCCAGCGCAGGAAACGCCGGAGCGCCGACGGCGGGCGGTCTGCTCCCGCAGCCGCGACGGCGGCCAGGGCCTCCGGGGGGAGGGTGATCGTTCCCACGGTGATCTGGCACTCCAGGCCCAGGGCCCGACCCAGGCAGCGGAAGGAGCTCGCGCTGGACGGGACGTAGACATAAGCCAGGTCGATGTCTTGGGGGAAGGCCGTCCCGGCCGCCGCCTCCGGAACAGCCTCGTAGGATACGGGCTCGTGGTACTCCCCGTGGGCGAAGCTCCGCTGCGAGCGCAGCAACCGCCGGGCATCCACGGTCACCTCGTAGAGGCCGCCCGTGTCGGTGGGCTTCAGGCCGGTCTTGCGGACACGCCAGACCTCCACGCGCTCGTCGTCGCACATCGAGCAGTACGACACCAGCAGCGACCCCGGACGGACCGCCTCGGCGGCGCGTTCGGATACGGCCCGCTCGTTCCAGGCAAGCTGGTCGGCCAGCGAGCTGAGGCAGCCCACCAGCGCGAGCAGGAGTGTGCAGGCTCCGACCCTCCTCCGCCTCACCCGGGGCCCGCCGGCGCTGGCCTCGGCGTGGCGGGCGATCAGGCGCCGCGTCGCGTTCACGATCCGGTCCTCGATGTCCGGGTGGAAGCGGGCCGGCAACTGGAAGTAAGCGCTTGAGCCTTCCACCTCGTAGAGAGCCGACGCGACCAGGGGCAGGTAGACCCCCTTGCTGCGCTCCGTGCGCCAGCCCATGCCGATGAGGAACTGCGGGGTCGCCGGCGTGATGTCGGCGGCGGCGACTCCGAAGGACCATGTGTCCACCGTCGGACTCCTGTGGGGGTACCCGGCATAGCCGCCATGGCAGCTCAGCGGTACTATACTCATGCAGAACCGACGCGAAGCGTCATAGCAGTGCCTTCGGGACCCCCGCGGCCCGCAGGAACTGCTCTATAGTGCAGCGGTTGGGCCTGCGGTGGCAGCCCGCCGCGGGGCTTGACCGACGAGGAGCCGCTCGTATGCCATTCCCTTTCGGTGACCGGCGGGACTGGTTCGGTGACGCGCGCTTCGGTCTCTTCGTGCACTGGGGCCTCTACGCCGTTGACGGCTGGCACGAACAGCAGCACTACCGCCTCCGGCTGAGCCGCGCCGCCTACCGGGCTCTCCTGCCGCGCTTCGACCCACGGGGCTTCGCCCCCGAGGCCTGGATCGACCTGGCCGAGGCCTGCGGCATGCGCTACCTCGTAGTCACCGCCAAGCACATCGACGGTTTCTGCCTCTTCCACAGTGCCGTCTCGGACTTCACCGTGGCCGGCACCCCCTATCGTGAGGACCTGATCGCCCAGATCGCGGCGGCCTGCCACCGGCGCGGGTTCCCCTTCGGCGTCTACTTCTCTGCCCTGGATAACCTGCAGCCCTTCTACCCGCGTGCCGGCCGGGCCCACGAATCGCCGGCAGAGCCCGGCGACCAGCCCCACCTGGAGCGCTACATGGCCTTTGTCCGGGCCCAGGTCCACGAGCTCTGCACCGGCTATGGCGAACTGCGCGTCTTCTGGTGGGACGCCAACCGCACCGGCTTCGTCGACCGGTCCATCAACGACATGATCCGCAGTCTGCAGCCGTCGTGCGTGATCAATGACCGCGGCTGGGACGAGGGCGACTTCGGCACCCCCGAGCGCAGCTATGACCCTGGCGCCGATGCGGTGACGCCCTTCGCCAAGCGCACCGAGGCCTGCGAGTCCGTGGGCTCCCAGAGCTGGGGTTACCGGCAGGATGAGGATTACTTCACCCCCCGGTACCTCGAGAGCCGCCTGGACCTGATGCTGGCCAAGGGCGCCAACTACCTGCTCAACGTCGGCCCCGACGCCCGCGGGCGCATCCCCGTCCCGCAACGGCGCATCCTGCAGCGCCTCGGCGCCTGGTACGGCAAGGTCCGCGAGGCCTTCGAGGGGACCGTCCTGGCCGGTAACCTCACCAGCAACCGCGAGGTGCTGCTGACGCGTCGCGAAGACACGGTCTACGTGCATCTCAATGCGGTGCCGAAGACGACGGCCGTACTGTTGCGCCCACTGAACGTTGTGCCGCGGCGGGCCATCTTGCTGAACACGGGCGAGCCGGTGTCCTGCGATGTCAACCGCTTGCCGGTGCTGCACCACGAGGCGGTGCCGACCTGTCTGCGACTGTATGGTCTGCCGGTGGTCCGACTAGCCGGGGAGGTGCCGGTGGTGAGATTGGAGTTCGAGGAGGGCTTTGCCAGCGTGGGCCAGGCGCCGCTCGGCCCGCGGGCCGACGAGTTCACGCGGCGGTGAGGCGAGCCGGGGCAGGGGCGATCCCGCGGTGGCTCTGCCCTCGATCCCCCGGCGGGGGAACGCGTTCTCCCGCGCCCCCCGGAGTCTGGTGGCCCACGGTGCGAAGCACTGGTCCACGCAGGCTGCGGCGATGCTGGCGCGCCGCTCGCCATGCGAGCAAGACGGTAGCATCTGCCGCAGCCTGCGTGCTTGCGGGGGTCTGGGGGAGCGAGCTTCCCCGGCAGGGTTCCGGGGGCAGGCCCCCGGGCGGAGACTACGGTTCTGAGCGGCGGGTACCGCGTCGTGTGAGATAGGGAGAGTGGACATGCGCGACCGCAAGGGAGTGGCCTGGGTCCTCGGGTGCGGCCTCGCCGCCGCGGTGGCGGCCCTCGGCCAGGCGGCGGACCCCAACTGGCTCTCGAATCCGGGCTTCGAGGAGGCCGCCGGGACCGGCCTCGCGGCCTGGGACCTGGGCATGGAGGGCCGCGGCGAGGGCGAGGCCGTCTGGCAGCAGGGCCAGGCCCAGGCCGGCCAGCGCTGCCTGCGCGTCCGGCTCACCACGGCCGGGGACTACTACATGGGCCGCCAGCGTCTCTCCCAGCCCGTGCGCCCGGGTGAGCTCCACCAGATCCGGGGCTGGTACCGAAGCGATGCCGAGATGGTCGCGCACCCCTGCGTCTACAACGTCGCCGTCGATGGCCGCGTCATCTCCGCCTGGGAGGCCGCCCTGCCGTTGGCCAGGGAGTGGACCGCCTTCCAGTTCGCCTGGACCCCGCCGCCGGACACGACCCGTTTCGAGGTCCAGTTGCGGGCACAGGCGGTACCCGGTGCCGCCTGGTTTGATGAGGTGATGGTCGGCCCCGCCGCGCAGCTCGAAGCCGAGAGCCGCGAGCGCCTGGCCCAGGCCGCGCAGCGCGTCGCCACGGGTCCCTTCGCCCTGCGCGCTCTGGAGCCGTCCGAGCGGCCCACGCTGGCGGATCTCGGCGAGACCAGGCGCTGGGAGGCCCTGCAGCAGGCCACCACCATCGAGCTGTTCGCCGCCCGCGCCGAACGGGAGTCCTTCGGGGCCCTGGTCATCGGCCTCCAGGGGCAGCCCCTCACTGCGCGCGTCACGGACCTGGCCGGCCCCGGCGGCGCCCGCATCCCCGCCAGTGCCGTGAAGGTCCGCTGGGCCGGCGGCGTGGCGGTGGATGGCCAGGTCTGGCCCGACCCCCTCTTCGAACAGCAGCCTTTCCGCCCCCAGCCGGACTGCCTGCCGATGCTGTGGGTCACGGTGGCTGTCCCCGCCACCGGCACCCCCGCCGGAGACTACACCGGTGCGCTCGAGGTCGCCTCGGCCGGTCGCTCCGCGACGCTGCCTATCCGCCTGCAGGTGTATGACTTCGCGCTACCCACGACCTCCTTCCTGCCCACCAGTTTCTGGCTTTTCCGCTACACGATTCGCAATGCCTACGGTCTGAAGGAGCTACCCACCGATATCTTCCGCCGGTACCTGGACCTCTGCCTGGAGAGCCGCCTGGCGCCCATCGATGCGGCCGAGTGGCACGACCAGCCCCTCGTCCGCATGCTCCGCGATGCCAAGGGCGACCTGCAGGTGGACTGGGAGGCCTGGGACGCCTACCTGGCCTACGGCATCGAGCGCGGCATGAGCGCCTTCAACGTCGCCGATGACCACTGGTTCGGGAACTACTTCCAGTCGTTCGTGGTGCGGGACCTGGCCACGGGCCGCGAGTCCACCGTCACCCTCGACCCGGCCAGCGAGGAGTCCGCCCGCACCGTGACGCGCTTCTTCCGTCTGGCCCACGAGCACTTCCTGGCGAAGGGCTGGGCCGGCAGGGCCTACCTGCAGGCCTATGACGAGCCGGCTGGAAACGACGCCAAGCTCCTCGCCGAGATCCGCCGGTTCTACGAGCTGGCGCGGCAAGGCTGGCCCGGGCTGCGGACGCTGATCACGGCGCCGCCGCAGAGCTATGCCGCACTCCAGGGCAGCATTGGTATCTGGTGCCCCTTGACCCCCCACTACGACCCGGCGGCGGCCGATGCCCGACGGCAGCTTGGCGAGGAGGTCTGGTGGTACGTCTGCTGCGCCCCGCGGCCGCCCTGGGCCAACTTCTTCCTCGATCAGCCCGGCCCGGCTCATCGCGTCCTCTTCTGGCAGACCTTCCAGCAGCGCGCCGACGGCCTCCTCTACTGGGGCGTCAACCACTGGCCGGACTTCGCTGCCCGGACCATGGACCCCATCCCTCCGGAGAAGCGTTGGCCCGCGGTGCCCTGGAACGACGGTGCCCGCAAGGGCGACGGCTACTTCCTCTACCCGGGCCCCGATGGCCCCCTGACCGGCCTGCGCCTCGAGATCCTGCGGGACGGCATCGAGGACTACGATGCGCTGCGCCTGCTGCAGGACCTGCTCCGAGCCAAAGGCGAGGCCGCCCCCGCCGGCCTGCGCGAGCGCGCCCGCCAGGCCCTCACCATCGGCCCCGAGATCTCGGCTTCCATGACCAACTACCCGACCACCGCCCAGGCCATGGTCGCCCGCCGCCGACAGGTCAATGGGCTGATCGTCGAGTTCACCCGCCTGCGGTAGAGGGTACCGTCATCGCCATGGAAGGCCTGGGTGGGCGTCTCCTTCCCGTCGGCGCCCTGGTGGGTGGTCTCCTTGGCGTGCTGCCTTGCCCTGCGGGGCACTGATCCGCGTGTCTGGACTCGTGGCTGTATCGCAGGAGGTCACGCCACCGGGCAGGGACGCCTGCGCGGCCGTGACGCCTCCTGCCGCGTGCGTGTTCCCTGACGTTTGGCCCTCGTCGCCCGAGGCACTATCGTTCCGCCAGAGCGCGCACTATGGGTGCGGCACGGCCAGACAGGACGATCCCTATGCAAGACTACGAGAAGCTTGGTCTGTTCTACCTGGGCCGCCACCACGACCTGGCAACGAGGACAAGCCAGCCCGACCCGCTGCTCTACGAGTCCAAGCGACTCGCCACTCACGGCCTGGTCGTGGGCATGACCGGCAGCGGCAAGACGGGCCTTTGCCTCGATATCATCGAGGAGGCGGCCATCGACGGCATCCCCGCCATCGTCATCGACCCCAAGGGCGACCTCGGCAACCTGCTGCTGACGTTTCCCGAACTCCGCCCGCAGGACTTCGAGCCCTGGATCAACGAAGACGATGCGCGGAAGGCGGGTGCCTCCGTGGCGGACGCCGCCGCCCGGCAGGCGGAGCTGTGGCGGAAAGGCCTGGCGAACTGGGACCAGGATGGCGAACGCATCCGGCGTCTGCGTGCGGCGGCGGATTTCGCCATCTACACGCCCGGCAGCACGGCCGGCCTGCCGGTGTCCATCCTCAAGTCCTTCGCCGTCCCGCCGCCGGAGGTCCTCGACGATGGCGAGCTGCTCCGCGAACGCGTCAGTTCCACCGTCGCCGGACTGCTGGGGCTGGTGGGCGTCAACGCCGACCCCGTCAGAAGCCGCGAGAGCGTGTTGCTGGCCAACCTGTTGCAGAACGCCTGGGCCAAGGGGCGCGACCTCGACCTGGCCGGGCTGATCCAGGAGGTCCAGAACCCGTCGGTGCAGCGGCTGGGGGTGCTGGATATCGAGTCGTTCTTTCCGGCCAAGGACCGTTTTGGGCTGGCGATGCAGCTCAACAACCTCCTGGCCTCGCCGAGCTTCGGGGCCTGGGTGGAGGGCGAGCCCCTGGATGTCGGACGTCTGCTGTACACCAGCGCAGGCACTCCGCGCGTGGCCGTCTTCGCCATTGCCCACCTCGGCGATTCGGAACGGATGTTCTTCGTCACGCTGCTGCTCAACCAGGTCCTGAGCTGGATGCGGTCCCAGTCCGGTACCGGCAGCCTGCGGGCGTTGGTCTACATGGACGAGATCTTCGGCTACTTTCCGCCCGTCGCCAATCCGCCGTCCAAGCCTCCCCTGCTCACGCTGCTCAAGCAGGGCCGCGCTTTCGGCGTGGGCGTGGTCCTGGCCACGCAGAACCCCGTGGACCTGGACTACAAGGGTCTGGCCAACATCGGCACCTGGTTCATCGGGCGGCTGCAGACCGACCGCGACAAGGCCCGGGTCCTGGAGGGCCTCGAAGGCGCCGCCGCCGGCCACGGCGTACGCTTCGACCGGGCGCGGGCGGAGGAGATCCTGGCCGGGCTTGGCAGCCGGGTGTTCCTGCTGCACAGCGTCTACGAGGAGGACGTCGACATCTTCGAGTCCCGCTGGGCCATGTCATACCTGCGCGGGCCCTTGTCCCGGGCCCAGATCAGGTCGCTCATGGACGCCCGTCGTGCGCCGGCTGCCGGCCCGGCGGCCTCGCCGGCGCCCGAGACCGCGCCGGTCGCCGGACTGGGCCCAGCGGCGGCCGAGCCTGGCAGCGCCGGCCGTCCCGTGCTGCCGCCGCAGGTGCCGCAGTACTTCGTGCGTCTGCGCTCGGTGCTGCCGGCGGGCTCCTCGTTGCGCTATGAGCCGCGCCTGCTAGGGGTCGCTCAGGTGCGCTATGCCGACGCCAAGCTGGGCGTGGACCTGCTGCAGGACGCCATGGCGGTCACCCACATCAGCGACAGCGCGGTGCCGGTGGACTGGACCGCGGCAGACGACTTGGCCATCGCCGTCAGTGACCTGGAGAAAGAGCCTGCCGACGCCGAGTATGCCCCCTGCGCGCCCGCGGCGAGACAGGTACGGAACTACGCCGACTGGGAGAAGGACTTCGCGGTCTGGATCCAGAACAGCCACAGGCTGGCGCTGCTGCGTTCGCCCTCCTCGGGCCAGGTCTCCAAGCCCCGGGAGCAGGAGCGCGAGTTCCGCATCCGCCTGCAGCAGGTCTCGCGGGAACTGCGGGACGCCGCCTCGGGCAGGCTGCGCGAGAAATACGCGCCCAGGATCGCGGCGTTGCAGGAGCGGTTGCGTCGCGCGCAGGCGGCGAAGCAGCGCGAGGCGGAACAGGCCCGGCGCGCCAAGCTCGATACGGTGATCTCGCTCGGGTCGACCCTCCTGGGGGCCTTCCTGGGGCGCCGGGCGGTCTCCGCCGGCACGGTGGGCAAGGCGGCCACGACCATGCGCAGCGCCGGACGGGCGATGAGCCAGGCTGGCGATGTGACCCGGGCGCAGGACACCGTGGAGGCGATCCAGCAGCAGTTGCAGGAGATCGAGGCCCAGTTCCAGGTCGAGGTCAGTGCCGTCGCCGCCAACGTTGACCCGGCGACCGAGGTGCTGCAGCCGGTGGAACTGCGTCCGACGCGCGCCAACGTCAACGTCCGTCTGGTGGCCCTCGTCTGGCTGCCCTTCCGCCGCGATGCCGTGGGCGCCATGGCGCCGGCCTACTGAGTTGCGGACCTGGGCCTTCGCACGCCGCCGGGGGACAGCCCATGAACCCTGCCGCACGTATCGCGCTCGCGGGCCTGGCGTTGCTCTGGCGGTCGCTTCCGTGCAGCCATGCCGGCGAGCCGGCCGCGGCGGCGATGACCTTCACCGCCGAAGGCAGCGCCTTCGATCCCGTGCTGGTGCTGGCCGGTCCGGCAACCATCGCCTGGACCTTTGCCGACGGTAGCACCTCGACGGCCGCCGCGCCGCACAAGGTCTTTGCTGCGGTCGCCCGCCGGACCCATCTGCTGCGGGTCACGCCCTGGAGCGCCCTGGCCCGGATCAACCTGGGCTACGATGCCGGCGACGGCGGCAGTGACGCCATCGAGCATGTGCCCGACCAATGCGTCTCGGCAGTCACCGGCCTGCACCTCGTCGCACCGACCCTGCGGCAGTGGTGCTCATCGTACAACCAACTGACGACCCTGGACTTCAGCAACTTCGTCAGTCTCGACACGATCGAGGGTTACCTATCGCGCAGCCTGGTCCGGGTCAGGCTGGCCAACCTGCCCCGACTCAAACGCGCCTGCTTCGAGGACTGCGACCTGCGCGAACTGGACCTCTCGCAATGCCCGGCGTTGGAGGACCTCCGCGGCGCCTGCAACGCCTACCCGACCATCGAGTTCGGTGGTATCGGCCGCGACGTCTGGCATATCTGTGTCCACAGCAACCCACTGACCAACGCCGCGCTGTTCAGTGACCTGAGCCAGTTCCCCAAGCTCAGCGAGCTGTTCATCTGGACGGACCGCCAGGCCGGCACGCTGCGGGTGCCTGCGACCCACCCCGAGCGTGGTGTCGGGCTGGCGGGGGACGGCAACGCCTACGGCGTGCTCGACCTGCGTGGGGCGCTGCGTAACCCCAAGGCCAATGGCACGGTCTCCTTCCGCGGCAACCGCCTGACCCGGGTCGTGATCGACGGCTGTGTGCAGATCAACGAGCTGGTCCTCGCCGACAACCGCCTGGCCACCGACCAGGTGGATCGGCTGCTGACGACCCTCGACCAACTTGGACGCAGCCGGGAGACGACCCCGGACTGGCTCAAGCTACAGGTCGACCTGAAGGGCAACGCCGTGCCCGGGGCGGCCGGCCGGGCCGCGGCGGCGCGGCTGGCCGCCAAGGGCTGGACGGTCATCGTCTCCGACGCGATGGTCTTGCCGCCGCCCCCGCCTGATACGGGCCCGACCCGGATCGACTTTGTGACCCGCGGCGACGAGACTCGCCTGCGGGCCGACGTCGACCCTGGCGCCACGGCTGTCTGGCACTGGTCCGATGGCAGCACGAGCCCGGCGACCAGCGGCGCCGTCGCGCCCCGGACCGGGCTCGGACCGGGCGACCACTCCGGCTGGCTGAGCCTATCCAACGGTGCCGCGCTGACCCGTTTCGGGGCTGCGGATGGGGGTGGCCAGGGGCACCTGGTGTCGATCTCGGGCCTGGAGCAGGCACCGGCGCTGACCGTGCTCTACGTCTACAACGAGAGCGCCTTGGCCAGGTTCGGCCGCACCCACGGCACGCGCACCCGGGAGTACCACCTCTGGGGAACAGCCCTCGACGCCGCGGCCATCGATCAGGTCCTGGCCGACGCGGTCGCCTCGAAAGTACGCAATGGGGTCATCTGGTGTGCCCAGGGGACGGCCGCCAGCGCAGCGGCTCGACAGACGCTGGCCGAGCGCGGCTGGACGCTCAACCAGTAGGCTCTCCGGCCGCGGTCCCGGAGGGCATTGGGGTCTGAGTCTCCTGGCGAAGTCAAGGGCTTTCGGCGCTCTTGCTGACACGCGGGTTCCCCCCTGCCTCGGCTGCGCACGGCTCTTCGAGGTGCGAGAGGGGGGCCTGGTGGTCATTGCCATGCCGCACCGTAGCGGTTAGCCAACTGGTGCCAAGAGCCAAGGTGTGACCCCGGGTGGTCCCGGCGTGGCCGGCCCGCGTCGGGTCAGCCCAGGTCCAGTGGGCTCCGCAATGGCTTCAAGTCGGACTTGATCGTGTGCGTGTAGATCATCGTCGTCCGCACATCGCTGTGCCCCAGCATCTCCTGGATCTGCCGGATGTCGTAGTTCGCCTGCAGCAGATGGGTCGCAAACGTATGCCGTAGCGTGTGCGGCGAGACCCGCTTCGGGATCCCGGCCCTTGCCGCAGCCGCCTTGACCGCGCGCTGGATGTCCGTCTCGTGCACGTGGTACCTCCGCCACTCGCCCGGCGACGCCACCCATGTCAGGCTCTGTGCCGGAAAGAACCACTGCCATACCAGTTCCCGCGCTGCACCCCGTGCTTTCTTCTCGAACAGGCCAGGCAGGAAGACTCCCGCGTACTCCCTGGCCAGATCCTCCCGGTGCAGCCCCCGCACCCGCTCGACCTGGGCGGCGATCTCGCCGCGGATGGCCTCCGGCAGCGGTACCGTACGTGACTTGCCCCCCTTGCCAAACTGCACCGACAACATCCCCGTGTCGAAGTTGAAGTTGTGCAGCCGAAGAGACGCGGCCTCGGCCAGCCTCAGCCCACACCCGTACATCATCAGCGCCACCCGCCGGTAGGGCGGCTGCAACTCGGCGAGGAGCGCCTCGACCTCCTGCTTCGATAGCACCGTCGGCACGTACTTGCTGCGCTTCGCCCGGGGGGTGTCCGAGAGGTCCCCCAGTTCCCGCTTCAGCACGTGCCTGAACACGAAAAGCAGTGCATTGAACGCCTGATTCTGAGCCGACGCCGAAACCCGCACCCTGACCGCCAGATCGGCCAGGTAGCGCTTCACGTCAGCCCCACTCACGGCCTCCGGCAACGTCTCCCCCATGAAGCGGCGGAAGCGCCACGTCCAGCCGGCATAGGCAGTCAGCGTCTTCGGCGAGTAGTGCCGCAGCATCACCTCCTCGCGCAGCCGCGTCGCGACCTCCTGCCAGGCGGAGGCCACGGGGTCGCCTGCGCCACCGGCCCCTGCCCGGTACGGTGCCCGCTCCTCGGCCAGCCCCCCCTGCGGCCCAGACGCCGCAGGGGGCGCCCCTGCCTGCACCACCCCACCGGCCGCTGGAGTCACCGCGTCGCCCCCGTGCACCATCGCCGCAGGCCGCGCCTTCGACGAAGCCCAGCCATGGTAGCACCTCACTGCAGCCTCTGCCTCAGACTGCTGTTCCCCGCTCTGGCCCTTCGACGCCAGCTTGGCCAGGAACGCTGGCAGGCTTGCGGGCGCCTCCACCTCGTGGCCATACTTGCCGCAGAAGTGCAGGTAGAATCGCACCCACTTGCGGTAGTCCGGCCAGCGCCCCGCCGCCACCCCAGCCGCCCGCAGGGCCCCGTCGTACTCCGGGTCCACCGTCGGAAATGCGCCCATCTCTCAGCCCTCCACCGCTACTATGCGTCTGCTGTCTATCCTTACAATCCGCAGATTATACAGCACCCGGCCCACGCCCGCAAGCCTGCGGCCCCCCCGCCGTTGCTTTCCCCAGACCGCCGCAGTACCGTAACCTCGGAGATACACGGAAACGGTAGAATCACTGGTTGTGCCCCAGTACCGGAGATGGCCATGAAACTGCTTCTTGCGATCACGGTGGCGCTGGCCGCGGTGGTGCCAGCCTCTGCCCAGGAGCTCGTCAACGAACTGGATCTCGCCTTGGTTGACGTGAAGGAGATGCGGATCGTGAACGGTGAGGGCAACGGTGAGGGCAATGTCAGGATCACTATCGAGTTTCATGTCGAGGCTGCTTACCGCTTCGTGAAGTTCACGGAGGCGAATGTCGGCAAGGTGGTCACCCTAAAGGTCAACGGGCACACCCTCTGGAAGGACATAGGGATCCGGGAGAAGATCACTGGCGGCTCGATATCCATGACGACAGACACCTTGGCCGCGGCACTCCAGCTACTTCAGGACTTGGTGGCGCCCAGGCCGAAGGCAAACTGAAGCGGACCGAGGGCACAACACCCGGCTCCAGCGACCGGAGTACCGCGCTGAGCCGCAACGTTGGCCGGGGAGGGAAATGAGTTACGATCTGTGCTTCTGGCGAGAGGAGCATGACCTGGGGATGCCGCCGGGTGACGTGGCCGACTTGCTCCAGGATGACACCCCTGTTGCCGGCGTGGCCACCTTTCCCCGCTCTGAAGTCCGGCAACGGTTCCGAGACGCCTTCCCGGACATCAATGACGGCGATGTGAGCCTGGATTGGAGGAATGATGATAGCTATTTCCAGGTGGGTTTCAACCACGCCGACGAGAGGAACGTCAACTGCATTATCGTGGCCTGTGGCTACCAGTTGCTCCAGAGCCCCGAGATGATGAATCGCATCGTAGATGTCGGGAACAGCCTTGGCTGCGCTCTTTTCGATCTCCAGACCGGGGAGAGAGACGAACAGCCGGAAGGCCAACCAATGGGTGCTGGCTGACGCCGCACCACGGCCGCTTCGCTGTCGCGGTTCGGCGCAGCAGACCCTCGCGT
>Ga0172371_10003223_pt1 | contig 25420 bp, 28 predicted proteins | sample Lak12m_FD_114543 | JGI IMG/M metagenome (GOLD analysis project Ga0172371, IMG submission 114543) | Freshwater microbial communities from Kabuno Bay, South-Kivu, Congo - kab_022012_12m | ecosystem: Environmental > Aquatic > Freshwater > Lake | place: Democratic Republic of the Congo: South-Kivu... | reverse complement strand
CATCTCTTTGCAGCTTATATTTGCGGGAATAACAAAAAAAAGGATTAAGGCTAATGAAAATATTCTCACGGTCAAAGCAGTATGCCCCATTTTTTTATCTCCTTTGCGAAATCATCCACATTTGTAAAGAGTATTGTTCTCATGCCTACTCCGGATGCCCTCTTTATATGCCCGGTATTGTCATCAATAAAAATTGCCTCATCAGGTTTTATTCCTAATGACGAGCAGACATCCCTGAAGACTGAAGGGTCCTTTTTGCTTTTTTTGATATTAAATGAATTAAAGACATGGTCGAAGTAATAATAAAAAGGCGTCTTCGCATTAAGCTCGTCAAGCCAGTCTGTCTGGTCGCTCAAAATTGCAGTGACAAAACCTGCAGCCTTTATCTTTTTTACATATTCAAGCATCTCCTGCCTCAGCACGAAACGTTTTAGAATCTCCTCTCTCAGCTCTTCATCGCGGCCTTTTATGCCTGTCTTTTGTCTCAGAGAATTCCAGTAATTCTTCTCCTCCGCCTTGCCTGTCACATATCCGGTTTCATGTATCGCTTCTTCCGCTGTCTTAAAGAATTCCTCAGGAGCAAGTCTGTTTTTTATTGCAATAGCCTTCAGCCCTTCCCTGAATCCCTCTTCCGCCAGCACGCCGCCGAAATCAAAAATCACCGCCTTAATCACAAATCTCCTCCACGCATCCCGAATGTCATGTCGCCTTGACATAGCATTTGAATATGCTAACCTTATTTTATCGCTTTACCGAAGGAGTTTCAAAAAAAAATATGCCGCATGCAGGATTAATGGTTGAAAGGGAGATGGAGCCTGAAGAAGGCCTTTTGCTTCGCTGCAGGCTTCATATCCGCGGAGGGAAAAGAAGGTTCAGGCAGGGCAAGATAGCCTCAGGCATAGTAACCATCTATGACGCAATGACTGCCGCAATGGAATGGTATATCACGTCTCCTAAAAGGATGAAGCTCTTAAATATAAGAAGCGGAGAGGATCTGAAGGATGAGGACATATTATATGAAATATTGCTCCGTTCAAAAATAATTGACGGTTCTTTTGACCGCGAGGGCTTTAATAAAGCTCTTGATAGGGCCTTGCGAGATAAGGAAATGCCTGATTTTGACTACACAAAGATATTAAAAGATATCGAGGGCTTTATGACACAGCTCGGCATTATGCCGTTTGATGAAAGCAAACTTCCGCCCGAAGACCCCTCCACTTTTTGAAGTCTTTAACCCAATCGCAAAAACGTGGATGCCTGAAAAGTATTTTGCAGCGACACCTCTAAGCATGCCATGCTGGAATTCTATAACGCATAGGATTAGGCAATGAGTGTAGTGAATTACAGCATGGCATATATAAAATTGTCGAAATCAAAAGACTTTGAAGGTATTCATGTTCTTACTGAAATTTTCCCATATCCCTTTTTTGTTTGACTTTGTTTTTCCCGATGATAGAATTTGATTAAATAAAATGAATAAACTCGCGCAGGAAAAATCCGCATATCTGAAACATTCTGCCAATCAAAAGATTGACTGGAACCCGTGGTCTGATGAGGCATTTGAAAGGGCAAGGCTGGAAGACAAGCCCGTATTTCTCAGTTCAGGGGCAATATGGTGCCACTGGTGCCACGTAATGGCAAAAGAATGTTTTGAAGATGAAGAGGTCATAAACCTTTTAAACGATAATTTTATAAACATCAAGATAGACAGAGACGAAAGGCCTGATATAGACAGGAGATACCAGCAGGCAGTAAGCCTTATGACCAACGGAAGCGGCTGGCCTCTAAGCATCTTTTTAACGCCCGACAAAAAACCTTTTTTCGGAGGCACCTATTTCCCTCCTGAGGATAAGTTCGGAAGGCCAGGCTTCAGGAAGATTTTAAAAACAGTATCGGAATACTACAAGCAAAACAGGGATGAGATTAAAAAATATTCTGAATCTCTTATCGATTCATTAAAAAGGCCGTCGGATTATTCCGCCTACATAGAAACCGGCATGCTTGACGAGGCATTGAAGGAAACCCTCTCTGAATTTGATCCCCAGAACGGAGGGTTCGGCGCATCGCCCAAATTTCCTATGCCCGGGGCAATGGAGTTTCTTATAAACAGGTATTTTTTCACGGGACAGGAGTCCATAGGCTTTATCATCAAAAGAACATTCGACGCTATGGCAAAAGGCGGCTTTCATGACCAGATTGGCGGAGGCTTCCACAGGTATTCAACTGACGAGGCATGGGTGATCCCTCACTTTGAGAAAATGACTGACGACAATGCGTGGCTTTTGAGGAATTATATTGATGCCTATGCCGTACTCGGCGATGAGCATTTCAGAGAAACGGCAGAGGGCCTAATAAATTTTGTTAAAGATGTGCTGTCTGATCCTGAAGGAGGATTTTATGCGTCGCAGGATGCCGACGTCACTCCTGATGATGAAGGCGGGTATTTTACATGGACGGAAAAAGACATTAAGGAAGAATTAACTGAAGAGGAATTCCGGATATTTTCTCTTCACTTTATCCACGAAAAAGGCTCGATGCATCACGATGCGTCCAAAAAAGTATTGTTTGCTGCAAAAGAGATAAAGGACATATCGGCAGAGACGGGAATTCCCGAGGAGAAAATTAATGAAATAATAAAAACCGCGAAAGAAAAACTGCTCGCAAAAAGATACAAAAGACAATCTCCATTTATTGACACAAATTTGTACACGTCGTTAAACGGCATGATGATAACATCATTCATAAAGGCAGCGAGGACTTTGGGAGACAACAGCCTGAAAGAAACAGCGATCAAGAGCATAGACAGGATTCTTGAACTGTATTTTATAGATAACGAACTTTTCCACAGCGCCGGGGTCAAAGCCCTTCTTGACGATTACGTTTATCTGGCTGACGCGCTTGCAGCAGCGTATGAGATTACAGGAAGCGCATCATATCTTGAAAAAGCCGATATTCTTATGGAGGCATGCATAAAAAAATTCTGGGACGCGGAAGGCGGGGGTTTTTTCGATACTGACGAGGAAGTTGCAGGCTTAAGATTAAAAGGCATCGAAGACGTGCCGCATCCGTCGGCAAATGCCGCGGGCATAATGCTTATGCTTAAACTTTATCACCTGACGGATAAAACTTTATATCTGCAATATGCGGAGAGGGCCCTGAAGGCATTTTCTCTCAGGGCAAAGAATATAGGAATACACGCCGGCCATTATTACGCTGCGCTTGACGCCTTTTTTAACATACTGCGCCTTACCTTATACACAGCGCCTGAGAGCGATCTGGCTTTTACTGCTATTTCAGCATACAGTCCCTATACGAGCATTGCGCATAACGAGGACAGGGGATACGTGCTCCCGTGCCTGAAATCTGAATGCATGGAGCCTGTTTATGAAGCCGGAGCATTAAAGACTTTTTTGGAAAACCGCAGAATCAAAAAAAGTCAGTGATTGTTTTGGCATGACTTTTTAAGCCTTCTTTGTTAAACTTTTTATAATTGAGAGGGGAATAAAAATGCCCGAAAAAATTATAGAGTCGTGCAATATCAAACGCCTTGAGATACTCGACGAAAAAGGCAATCTTGACGAGTCCCTCATGCCCCCATTATCCGACGAGCAGATAAAAAAGATGTATGAACTTCTTGCCCTCTCAAGGGCCTTTGACCAGCGGGCATTAAACCTCCAAAGAGAAGGAAGGCTCGGCACTTACGCGTCAATCCTCGGGCAGGAGGCGTCCCAGATAGGAAGCGCGTTCGCGCTTGAGAAATCAGACTGGATATTCCCTTCATTCAGGGAGATGGGTGTTTATATCACAATGGGTTATCCCCTGCATATGACGTACCAATACTGGTCCGGAGATGAAAGGGGAGTGAAATGCCCGGACAATCTCAATATCTTTCCTGTGTGCGTGCCTGTGGGAACACAGATCCCCCACGCAGTCGGAGCTGCTATGGGAGTGAAATACAAAAAGGATAAAAAAGCGGTTATCGCGTATTTCGGAGACGGCGGCACATCAGAGGGAGATTTTCATGAGGGGATGAATTTTGCCGGGGTATTTAAACTGCCTGTGGTTTTTATCTGCCAGAATAACCATTGGGCCATATCAGTGCCGAGGGAAAAACAGACCGCTTCAAAGACCTTTGCTCAGAAGGCATTCGCCTACGGCTTTGAAGGCATTCAGGTTGACGGCAACGATATTTTTGCGGTTTATAAGGCAACAAAAGAGGCTGTTGATAAGGCGAGAAATGGCGACGGCCCTACTTTTATTGAATGTTTCACCTACAGGATGTCTGACCATACCACAGCAGATGATGCTATAAGGTATCGTCCTAAAGAGGAGGTCGAGGCATGGAAAGCCAAAGACCCTATTTTGAGAGTTAAGTTATTCATGGAGAAAAAGGGGCTCTGGAGTGAAAAATATCAAAAAGAGATTGATGAGAAATCAAAGGCAACACTCGATGAAGCCGTGAAGATGGAAGAAAAAATAGAGCGGCCTTCACCAAAAGACATGTTCGAATTTACCTATGAAAAAATGACGCAAAGACAGATGAGACAGATAAAGGAATTATGAGGAGGAAGGCTATTGCCGCTCAAAGGATTTGGCAATAGTTTAATGTTATGCCTAAATTAACTATGGTTCAGGCTATCAACCTTGCGCTGAAAGAAGAGATGCGCAGGGATAAGAATGTCGTCCTTCTCGGCGAAGACGTGGGGAAAGACGGCGGTGTATTCCGAATCAGTGAAGGGCTTATTGACGAATTCGGCGCTGAAAGAATAATGGACACACCGCTGGCTGAGTCAGTCATTGCCGGCGCCGCCATTGGCATGGCTCTTTACGGTTTAAAGCCTGTCGCCGAGATCCAGTTCATGGGATTCATCTATCCGGCGTTTGACCAGATATTTTCTCACGCCTCAAGGATACGCTCGCGCTCAAGAGGAAGATTCACCTGTCCTATAGTTGTGCGGACGCCGTACGGCGCGGGAATAAAAGCGCCTGAGCTTCATTCGGAAAGCACCGAGGCCTTCTTCTGCCATATGCCGGGCATAAAAGTTGTCGTGCCGTCATCGCCGTATAACGCAAAAGGCCTTTTGATTGCATCAATCAGAGACCCGGACCCTGTGATATTCCTTGAGGCGTCCAGGCTCTACCGCTCTATAAAAGAAGAAGTCCCTGAAGGAGAATATTCAATTCCGCTCGGAAAGGCGCGGATTGTTCAGGAAGGAAAGGCCGTAACCATTCTTGCATGGGGAGCCATGCTCCATAGAACGCTTCAGACAATCGAAGACATTGATGCAGAGGTCATTGATTTAATGACACTAAGCCCTCTTGATGAAGAGACAATATTAAAATCAGTGAAAAAAACAGGAAGGGTTGTAATTGTCCATGAAGCGGCAAAGACCTGCGGATTCGGCGCAGAGCTTTCAGCAACCATCGCGGAAGATGCAATGCTGCACCTTAAAGCGCCGATAATGAGAGTTACAGGCTTTGATGTCGTGATGCCCCTTCCAAAACTTGAGGATTTTTACATTCCCACTGCTGCAAGGATAAAGAAAGCTATTGATGAAGTGATGAAGTATTAAAACCTTCTTATGATGTTGTAATACGTGTCCCTTTGAGCCGGATTGAAGCCGGCATTTTTAATGGCCCTTATAATGTCTTCCATCGTTACACGGTAGCTCACGCCTGCTGATGCAACCACATTTTCCTCAATCATCGTAGAACCGAAATCATTCGCTCCGAATCTTAACGCGACTTCGGCAATTTTTAATCCCTGCGTTACCCACGAAGCCTGAATGTTTTGCACGTTATCAAGATATATTCTGGATAAGGCAAGAACTCTGAGGTATTCAACAGCAGTAGCAATATGAAGTTTAGAGTTGAAAGTTGAGAGTTGAGAGTTTCTCCCTGATTTTTTTGTATTCTTCTCTAAACTTTTAACTTTTAACTTTTCACTTTTAACTAACTCCGTATTCCCCGGCTGGAAGGTCCACGGTATGAATGCGGTAAATCCTTTGGTTTTATTCTGCAGGCTTCTTATCGCGTCAAGATGTTCAATAATGTCTTCAGGTTTTTCAACGCTTCCGAACATCATTGTTGCGGTTGTCCTCATGCCGAGCTTATGCGCCTCTTCCATGACCTTAAGCCATGAGGATGACTTAATCTTTTTCGGGCTCAGAATCTCCCTCACCCTGTCGGAAAGTATCTCCGCGCCTCCGCCCGGGATAGAGTCAAGGCCGGCAGCGTTTAATATTTTAAGCGTTTCTCTTATCGTAAGGTCTGATTTATCGGCAATGTAGCAAATCTCAGGAGGCGAGAATCCGTGGACGTTAATATCAAAGCGCGATTTTATGGATTTAAGCAGGTTGATGTAATACTCAATATCAAAGTCAGGATGCAACCCGCCCTGGATTAATATCTGCGTGCCTCCAAGGCTTATCGTCTCTTCAATCTTTCCGAACAACTCATCCTCGCTCAAGACATAAGCATCCTTATTTTCTTTATCCCGCCAGAAGGCGCAGAAGGCGCATTTGTTTATGCAGATGTTTGTGTAATTGATATTCCTGTCAACAATGAATGTGACATTTTTTTCAGGATGCAGACTTCCCCTAATCTCATCCGCCCTCTGCCCCAGCTCAAGCAGGTCGGAACTTTTTAATAATGACAAGGCCTGTTTTTTAGTTAACCGTTCCATAATTCCAAACCGTCTCTGCAAAAAGCGAAAAGGTGTTCGTCAATAGTCAAATTAATTTATCTCCCTATAAAAACTATCCCTTTCAACTGGGACTTTTCCCGCCTTATTAATAAGATTTTTCAACTGCTCTGTTGTCATCGCATTCCCGCTCAAGGCCCCTGCAGAATGCGTAATCCTCTCCTCTATAACCGTCCCCTCAATATCATCCGCTCCGAACAGAAGCGCAACCTGAGAAAGCTTTTCTCCAAGCATAATCCAGTACGCCTTGATGTGCGGGAAACTATCAAGCACAAGCCTGCTTGCGGCAATAGTCTTTAAGTCATCCGTTCCTGATGAATATGAACCGCCCATTTCGGTGTTTTTGGGATGATAAGACAGCGGTATAAATGCCTGAAAGCCGTTTGTCCTATCCTGAAGCTCTCTTAATTTGAGCAAGTGCTCAACACGCTGCTCATAATTCTCAACGTGGCCATAAAGCATTGTGGCATTTGTCTTTATTCCCGCCTTATGGGCCGCTTCCATTACATTGAGCCATCCCTCGCCTGAGAGCTTCTCAGGGCATAATTGATTCCGCACGCCAATATCAAATATCTCCGCGCCTCCGCCGGGCATCGTGTCAAGGCCATGCTTTTTGAGTTCAAGCAAGATTTCTGAAATACCCTTGCCGCTTATACGCGAAAAATATTCTATCTCGGTTGCGGTGAACGCCTTTACGCATATCTTTGGAAAGGATTTTTTAATCCCCGAAATCATGTCAAGATAATACTCAAAAGGCCAATCAGGATGCAGGCCGCTGGTGATGTGAACTTCGGTGAATCGGCGAATCGGAGAATCGGTGAATGGCTGCTGAAGTTTTTGGATAATTTCGTTAATCGTTAATTCGTATGCGCCTTCTTTACCCTTTGAGCGGCTGAACGCGCAGAATTTGCACCGGTTTACGCAGATGTTTGTTGGGTTGATGTGGATATTTCTGACAAAGTATGCCTTATTTCCGTTCTTCTTTTTTGCGACATGAGAGGCGAGTTTTCCGAGAGAGAAAATGTCATCGGATTCAAATAACTTCAGGCCATCTTCTCTATTCAGCCTTTGCCCAGAAAGGACTTTATCTTTGATTTTAGAGAGCATTTAGGTTAATCAAGTTAGCAGTCACTATTTGAAATCTTTTCCTTTGGCTATTAGCTGACAGCTATCAGCTATGAGCTTTTTTGTTTTCCTTGAAGCTTTAGCTAATAAGATATTATACTATAATTTCTTAAGTTCATTTTTGGAGATGAAATTGGCGAAAAAGAAAGTCATAATCGGCACAAGGGGAAGCAAGCTTGCACTGTGGCAGGCTGAGTGGGTTAAATCGGAACTCCTGAAGCTCAATCCTGATTTAACCATCGAACTTAATAAGATAAAAACAACCGGCGACAAAATCCTTGATGTCCCTCTCGCAAAGGTTGGCGGTAAAGGACTTTTTGTAAAAGAGATTGAAGAAGCGCTCTTGCGCGGCGAGGCAGACCTTGCTGTGCACAGCATGAAGGATGTCCCGACAGATTTCCCGAAAGGGCTTCACCTTGCGGTTATCTGCAAGAGGGAAGACCCGAGAGACGCGTTTATCACGTCAATGCAAAATGGGAAATTCAAAGTTCAAAATTTCAAAAATCTTCCGAACGGCGCGACAGTTGGGACAAGCAGTTTGAGGAGATCCTGCCAGCTGCTAAGCTTAAGGCCGGATTTAAAGATTGTTCAACTGAGAGGGAATCTTGATACGAGGCTGAGAAAACTTGATGAAGGGCAGTTTGACGCAATCATCCTCGCGGCGGCCGGCGTTAAAAGGCTTGGATGGGCTGACAGGATTACAGAAACAATTGAACCCGCAATAAGCCTTCCGGCAATCGGGCAGGGCGCAGTAGGAATAGAATGCAGAACTAATGATGAATTTATAAACAACCTCATTGCGCCGTTGAATCACAAAGAGACATCAGTATGCGTGCGCGCAGAGAGAGTATGCCTTAAGAAGCTTGAAGGCGGATGTCAGGTGCCAATCGCTGCGCATGCTACACTTTCATGGGATAAGCTGTCGCTGAACGGCTTGGTCGGAAGCGTTTCAGGAGACAGGATTATCAAGAGCCATGTTGAAGGCAATGCCAAAGATGCCGAATCGCTCGGGCTCAAACTTGCGGAAGACTTGCTTTCAAAAGGCGCAAAAGAGATTCTCGATGAGGTCTACGGCAAAAACATCCGCCCAATCAACGGCGAAATAGCAAGCTAACTATTTTCCAACAATCTTCAAAAACTTCCTTTTTCCTGCCTTGAAGAGATAATCTCCCTTTTTGAGCTTTGCGTCCGGGTTATCGCATTTCTTGTCATTAATCGTAACCCCGCCCTGTTTTATGAGCCTCATGGCCTCGCCTGTGCTTGAGCACAATCCTGAAGCCTTCATAATCTTGGGAATCCACATCTCATCTTCTTCCCACTTAAGCTCAACAACAGGAATCTCATCAGGCATGCCTTTATCCTTAAAAATATGCCCGAACTCTTCTTTAGCTTTTAAAGCAGCCTCTTTTCCGTGGTATCTTTCAACAATCTCTAATGCAAGATTTTCTTTTGCAATCTTCGGATGTACCGAGCCCTTTTCCATTCCATTTTTAAGCTCTTTAAGCTCTTCAAGAGATATATGGCTCAGAAGTTCGTAGTATCTGAGCATCAACACATCGCTTATAGACATTATCTTGCCAAACATATCTTTCGGCTGTTCAGTAATGCCGATGTAATTGCCAAGAGACTTTGACATCTTGTTCACGCCGTCTAAGCCTTCAAGCAAAGGCATCATTATAACAATCTGTTCTTCGACTCCCATTGCTTTTTGAATCGCCCTCCCCATGAGGACATTGAATTTCTGGTCTGTGCCGCCAAGCTCTACGTCAGCTCGTAGATGGACCGAATCGTAAGCCTGAAACAGAGGATAGTAAAACTCAAGTATTGTTATAGCCTGATGCGCTTCAAACCGCTTCTTGAAGTCTTCCCTTTCAAGCATTCTTGCCACCGTTTCCATCGAGCCCAATTTGACAACGTCCATTGCGCTCATCTTTGCGAGCCATTCGCTGTTGAACACAATCTTCGTATTAACCGGGTCGAGGATTCTAAAAACCTGTTCTTTATATGTCTCGGCGTTTTTCAAAACCTCTTCTTTCGTAAGCGGCTTTCTTAGCTCAGACCTCCCTGTAGGGTCGCCAATCATACCTGTGAAATCGCCGATTAATAACAAAATCTCATGCCCTAATTCCTGAAACTGGCGCATCTTTTCAAGAAGCACCGTATGGCCTAGATGGATGTCAGGAGCCGTAGGGTCAAACCCAGCCTTTATTTTGAGCGGCTTTTTTTCTTTATTGGATTTTTCGAGTTTGGCAAGGAGCTCTTTCTCGCTGATGACCTCTACAGTCCCTCTTTTTATTATCTCAAGTTGTTTTTCAGGCGTAATCATGGAAATTATGATAACCCCTTGAGGCAATTGTAGTCAATCAACCTTGACAATATTCCGGGCAAAAAGATATACTTTCTGTCTGGAGAAAAACTATGGGAACTTATACAACATACCATCCTCACAAGATTAAAAGGAAACGGACGCACGGCTTCCTCGAGCGCATGAGCACAAAAGGGGGACGCAAGGTCGTTCAAAGAAGAAGGGCAAAAGGCCGTAAGAAACTGGCAGTCTGATCTTTAATTCCTTAATCGCTGGGCAGGGCTTTACACCGACGTACCTAATTAATAACGTAAGCGGCTCTGATTCTTGCAATATAAAAGTGTATGGTGGGAAGCACAATTAAAAATACCTTATTAGGGTCCATAAGACTCTATAAGTATGCTATTTCGCCTTTACTGCCGGCAAGTTGCAGATTTGTGCCTACATGCTCTGAATATTCAGCAGAAGCGATAGAGAAATACGGCGCGCTAAAAGGCGGTTATCTTTCAATAAGGAGGATACTCAGGTGTCATCCGTTTCATAGCGGCGGCTATGACCCTGTAAGGTAATCATAAATTATGGGAACAGAAAAAAGGACTTTAATAGCAATAATACTTTCAATAGTTATTCTCGTCGGGTATCAGTTTTTATTTCCTCCTGAGCAGCCAAAACCGCCCGCAGTCCAGCAGGCAAAAGAAGAAAAACAGGAAACTAAGCCTCTGGAAGCTGCCAAGCCTGTTTCAGTTCCGGTTTCAGCCCCGGCAGCCGCGCCGGCGGAAGAAAAAGAAATCAAGATTGAGACAAGCCTCTATTCCGCAACGCTTACCTCTATAGGCGCGACTATAAAAAGATGGGAACTGAAAAAATATAAAGATAAAGAAGGCCTTGCAGTTATTCTCCAGCAAGGCCAGAGCGTTTATCAGCCTTTAAGCCTGGGGTCGCAGAATAATTTCAACCTTGCAAAGGCAAACTTCAGAATCTCAGGCAAAGACCTTAAACTTGATGAAACTACAAATACCGGCGCCATCATTTTTGAATACGCGACTTCCGAATATTCAATCAAAAGAACCTTTACCTTTAATAACGACAGCTATACCATTGACCTCAAAGATGAAGTCTCCGGCTTGCCTGAATACTGGATAACGACCGGAACAGATTTTGGTATTTATGATAAAAAAGATACATCAGCGCACCTCGGCCCTGTTCTTCTTAAGGATGCCGAAAAGATAGAATTTGACGCAAAAAAACTCAGCGAGGCTGCAAGCCATCATGGCAGACTGAAGTGGATTGCTCAGGAAGATAAATATTTCTTTTCTGCAATTGCGCCTGCGACTCAGATGGATGAGGCAAAGGCATGGAAGGTTCAGGATGCATCCGTCATAGCATTCAAGGGAAAATCAGGCGTCAATAATTTCATCGTATATGCCGGACCTAAGGAACACGATAACCTCAAAAAATTAAATGTAGAGCTTGAGCACATTATTGATTTCGGATTTTTCTCCATCATATCCAGGCCTTTGTTCTGGCTGATGAAATTTTTTAATAAATTCCTCGGCAATTACGGATGGGCGATAGTTCTTTTAACGATTGTAACGAGAATCCCGTTCATCCCGCTTTTAAACAAGAGCCAGGCGTCAATGAAGAAGATGCAGGAAGTTCAGCCCAAGATGCAGGAGATAAGGGAGAAATACAAGAAAGACCCGCAAAAAATGCAGAAGGAGATGATGGAGCTTTACAAGAAACACAAGGTAAATCCTCTCGGCGGATGCCTGCCAATGCTTCTTCAGGTTCCTGTATTCTTTGCGCTTTACAAGATACTTTCAATTGCTATTGAACTGAGAGGAGCGCCGTTCATGCTCTGGATAAAAGACCTTTCAGGGCCGGATACCCTTTTCGGGCATATCCCCGCAGCGTTCCCCTTGATAGGCGGTTTTGCCCTTGGGCCTTTGCCGATTGCCATGGGTATAACAATGGTCCTTCAGCAGAAAATGACTCCGTCATCAGCAGACCCTACACAGCAGAAAATGATGATGCTTATGCCTATCATCTTTACGTTTATGTTCCTGAACTTCGCGTCAGGCCTTGTGCTCTACTGGCTTGTAAACAACTTACTTTCAATCGGCCAGCAGTTTTTTGTGAACAGAAAACTTGCAAAAGAAAAGGCCGCTGAATAAAGAGGAATCTGACCTTTATTCTTGATGTTACAAGACGACACTATAGCTGCAATTTCTACCCCTGCCGGAGAAGGCGGGATCGGCATTGTCAGATTAAGCGGAAAAGACGCAATAAAAATTGCCAATAAGCTTTTCCACTCGCTAAAAGGCAAAACCCTTTCCGATACAGCATCTCACAAAATAATCTACGGCTCCATCGAAAACCCTTCAACAAATGAGACGGTTGACGAGGCGCTTGTCTCGATAATGCGCTCTCCTAATACATACACCAGAGAGGACATTGTTGAAATAAACTGCCACGGCGGAATGATCCCTCTCACGAACGTGCTTGAACTTGCGCTTAAACACGGCGCGCGGCTTGCAGAGCCCGGGGAGTTTACAAAAAGGGCCTTCCTGAACGGCAGGCTTGACCTCAGCGAGGCAGAAGCGGTTATTGACCTCATCAGGGCAAAGACAGATGAATCGCGAAGAATCGCCCTTGAACAATTAAGAGGAAGGCTCTCCAGGAAAATTCTCAATCTCAGGGAGCAGCTTACAAAGATATGCGTCTTCATCGAGGCCTGGATAGATTTTCCGGAAGAGGAAATAGAGCTCGCGTCAATAAAGGAGATAATTGAATCAGCGGAGAAAATCCTGAGAGAACTCGAATCGCTCTTAAAAAGCTATGATGAAGGCAGGCTATTCAGGGAAGGATTAGTAGCGGCAATAGTCGGAAGGCCTAATGTCGGGAAATCCTCTCTTCTTAACGCACTTCTCAAAAAAGACAGGGCGATTGTCACAGAGATGCCCGGCACGACAAGGGACACTATTGAAGAATATCTGAATATCAACGGCCTTCCACTTCGCATAATTGACACGGCAGGAATAAGAGAATCTCACGATATGGCTGAGAAGGAAGGGGTCAAAAGAAGCATCAGGGCCATGGAAGATGCTGACTTAGTGATTTCGGTAGTTGACGGCAGCGGGCCTTTGAGGAATGAAGATATAGAGATGCTTGAAAGGGTTAAGAATAAGAATACAATAATTGCAGTCAATAAATTCGACATTGCATCGGGTGAGAACACCCTCACTTCTCGCCTCTCGCCTTATGCCTCACGTATTCTGAGAATTTCCGCAAAGCGCGGCGACGGGCTGGAAGAACTGAAAGATGCCATATTCCATTCTTCGGTTAAAAACTGGAAAGAGCAGAAGGAAGGCATCATTGTCACGAACCTCAGGCATAAGATTACGATTCAGGCTGCTTATGACTCTCTGAATGACGGGCTTAACGCAATTAAAGCAAACAAGCCGCTCGAAATAATCGCGCTTGAATTCAGATCTGGCCTTGATAGGCTCGGAGAGATTGTGGGCGCTGTGACAACGGATGACATCTTAAACAGGATATTTAGCGACTTCTGTATCGGAAAGTAATTGCAAGTATCAGAGTATCAAAGTATCAGAGCATCAGAGTTTTGAAGACTTTGATACTTTGACCCTTTGATACTTTGACGCTAACGCGTCTCGGACATCTCGGCTTTTTTGATGGAGCTTTGAAGGTATTCTTTGAATTTTGAAGACACAAGCCATTTTATCCCAAGTTTCTCCGCCCACTTGATTATGCCCTGATCCGCGGTTACAAGAAGTGCGTCAAGCTCCCTTGCAAGCAGGATGAGATCCACGTCCTCCTTGCTGTCGATAATCCCTTCCCTCAATGCCTCCCTGTATTTTCTTCTCAGGTCTTTTACAATCTCTTCTTCCCCTGTCTTTGCAACTCCTCTTACAGCTTTTTCCGCCACTCTCAGGCCTTTATTAATCCTCTCCCTTATATCTTCTATCAATTCATAGAGAAGGAATGAGGGGATGGCAAGCTCGTATTTCTTAGGAGGTTTCTGATGGAGGTAAACAAGCAGGTCTCCTGTTATTTTCTCCGGTTCAAGAAAATTAAGCAGCTCTTCAAATATCGAAGGCGGCATATAGAATTCAAGATGAGAGATTTGCGACGCAAGAAACAAGAAGTTCTCAAGCGCCTCTGTAGGCGTCCTGCCGAAACTCTCGCGAACCTCGGGATTGACGAAGAGGCTCGTATCGAGGACTACGGCGCTCTTTTTAGATTTTTCCTGTCCCATGAAGTTTAAATGTGAATGTATTCCAGCTGTTGCAGCTCGGGCACCTGCCGGACCAATCCTGTGAAGAGTAACCGCAGGAAGAACACCAGTAAGGAAGCCTGAATGCTATCTTCATATCAACGGCTTTTTTAAATTCTGCCGCCGCCTTATCGCATTGATTGCGCTTGAGATAGAGATCGCCCATAATCTGATAAAGTTCAGGAGACGCCATGCCGCTTGCGTCAACATAGGAAAATGTATCAAACGCGTCATCTACCATCTCAAGCCTGTAGTAGAGCTTTCCAAGCAGAAAACGGAGCGCATGATTTTGCGGTTTTCTGGACAGGCTGTTTTCATAAAGCCTTATGAGCCTTGAAGGCTCCCCTATGCTTATGAGCAGGTCTTCAAGCCTTGCCAGGATTATAAGCGACGCCGTCTGCTCATAGCTTTTTTCAAGAAAATCCACGGCTTCTTCAGACTCGCCTTCCCTGAGCATTACTTCCGCAAGCCCTATATACGAGGGAACAAAATTGATGTCCATCTTTAAAAGCGTCTTAAACAGTTTCTTTGCCTTTTCAATATCTCCCTGCTCAAGGCTGTAGCGGCCGTATTCATATTTGTAACCGAGGAGGTTCACCTGCTCTCTCTGCCGGTCTTTCTCTGTATGCTCGTGTTTTAATATCGTCTTTTGAACATCAACGAGGTCATCCCATTTTTCATCCCTTTCAAGGATAGCCCTCTTTTTATAAAGCGCGCTGAGATTATCCGTATCTATGTCAAGAATCCTCTCTATATAATCAAGCGCGTCAGCCCATCTGCCTGTCTTTTCCATAAGGCCTTCGAGAGAAAACAGTACTTCAAGATTCTTTTGATTGCCTGCAAACGCCTTGTTGTAAAAGCCTGCCGCCTTTTGAAAGTCCTCTTCCGCAGACGCAATATCTCCGAGCCTTAGCAGCGCGTCAAGATGTTTCGGTTCTTCCTCAAGGATGCCTTCAAGCGCATCCTTTGCCTCGTCCTCATTGTGAGCCAGAAGGGCATTCAGGGCCTTTGAATACATATCCTGAACCCTGGCCTCTTTTTTCTGCCTGCGCTGGTATTGAAGGTTGCCTATAAAACGTTTCGTGTCTCTTATCGTAAAGGCAATGAGCATGGCAAGCGCGCCTGCGACGCTTGAAAGGAGTATTAATGCTATCTTCGGGACTTCATACAGATCATCGAAAGGTATCTTTATCGTTGTTATCTCTTTGTTGTCAATCGCAAAGAGCGCGAGCCCGGCAAGAAAGATGACGAATATAAATATTGCGAGTTTTCCCATTGTCAGTTATGACCTTTTTCCTCTATGTGTATTCTCGGCGCGTCAAGCCAGAGTTTTTCAAGCTGATAATACGCCCGTGTTTCTTCTTCAAATACATGGATGATGACGTCTCCGTAGTCAATTAACACCCAGTGGCTGTAATTAAGTCCTTCAATTCCGAGGGGGCGGGTGCCTTTCTTTAAGAAATGCTCTTCTATTGCCTCAACAATAGCCCTGACCTGCGTGGTGCTTTCTCCCGAACAGATAACGAAATAATCCGCGATGATGGATAAGCCTTTCAGCTCTAGGACCAGCACATCCTGGGCCTTTTTATCCATTGCAACCTTCGCTGCCGCAAGGGCTTTTGCTTTACTTTTTATTAAGGATTTTCCTCCCTTTCTTAAATGCAGTTAAAAGTTGAGAGTTAAGAGTTGCAGAATTTAAAATTTTTAACTCTTCACTTTTCACTTTAAACTTTTAACTCTTTTTATAAATCTTATGAGTAATTATATAAGATTCAACTTCTTCTGGCAATAGATATTTTATGCTTTTCCCCAGCTTTATGAGCTTTCTTATGCGGGTTGCCGATACTTCTACAGCCTCAACGGGCAGCATTATAACTTCCCTGCCGCTCTTAAGTTTTGTTTTATAGGTTTTAAATTTTGCGTCATCAAGTTTTTTAAGCATAGCCTTGCTAACCTTAAGATAAGGCGAAAATGCGATGTCTTTAAACTTAAAAGACGGCCTTGAGACCACAATGAAATCCGTTAAACCAACAAGCTTTTCGGGCTGCCACCAGTTCGGGATATCAATAAAGGCGTCAATTCCCGCAATGAAATAAAGTTTGGCGCCCCGATAAATGCGGCGCAGTTTTTCAAGCGTGTCAACGGTATAAGACTTGCCCTTCTTTTTATATTCAATGTCGGAAACAATGAATGCCTTATTTTTTGAGACGGCAAGCTTCACCATTTTGTATCTGTGCTTTGCTTCCGCAAGCTCTTTATCCTTCAGCGGCGGGTTGCCTGAGGGCACAAAGATAATCTTGTCAAGCCTGAACCGTTTTCTTACCTCTTCGGCCACTATGAGATGGCCGTAATGGATAGGATTAAAGGTCCCGCCGAATATGCCAAGTTTCATAATTTTTCTAATGTTTCCAAGGAAATGATTTTGTTAAATAAAAAATGCATCTCGATTTATTCTATTATAGCAATATTATTAATGACAAATTCTTCAACAGGGCACTGTTGCGATTCCGCAGATTAGGTACCATTCCCGCGCAGGAGGGATTGAGGGGAAAGGATTGGCTTTAGATTTTGATTAATTACTTCATAATTTATGAGGTTCGGCCAGATAGTTTCATTCCGAAAGCCTCGCTTCAAGCTCTGATTTGAAATCTTGATATGTATTCTCCCGCAATGCTTTAAAAAATAAATCGTAGCTTATTGGCGATAAAAATTTGAAATAATATTTGTGCTCCTTTTGCATTTCATTCAGTCTCTTAAAATGCTCTTTAGCAAAGAGAAGTTTTCTTTTATTCTCTTCACCTGCTATGCCTTCATGTGCCTTGTCATCCTTGATTTCTATCACAAGAATATCGTTACCAATCGTTATAAAGAAATCTGGATTGAAACTTCCCTGCTTAGGATGTTCGCCTTTTCGCCATGAATATTCGATGCTGTAAAAGCCGACATCCGGTGATTTTATCCATGCATCAATTATTTTTGCATTTTCTTCTTTGGCTAATCCCTTGATAAATTTCCGTTCAGGTTCATAAGCAGACAAAGTAACATTCAAGGGCGTCTTAAAGTTGTATTTGTTTTCTACTTCTATTAAAGCCGACTTTGGTAAATGCTCATCTTCATCAAGTTCTTTCAGAAGCTTCGAGTCGTCTGATGCGCTAAGTTCTAAGGAATAGTCATCATAAAATACTGACCCATCTCGCCTGAGCGATCCTATGCCTAAGCTATTTGTTTTTATGCTGCTGGTGCAAATCTTGTACGGTTCTTTTGATTTCGGCACTATCCGCGGGAATGTGCTGCTTTTTCTTTTTATGACACCGAAGGCGCGCACTGTTTTTTGGTAATTTCCCTCGCTAACCAGTCCGGTCCTGTCATTAACTTCTCTTAAAGATTTGCGAATAATATTAGAAATTTTTTCTTTTGTCCATTCATCACAGTAATTAGTTCCAGCATCTATATCAAATACAAAGAGCCTGTTAAAGATATCTATAGCAACTTCTTGAACCGAACTTTGCCCCTGCAATTTTGTCCTGATATGCCTTCTGGTCTTGTGCTCCTTTGAACTCTTGTTTTGTTGCAAATGGCGGGTCGATATAGACGAGCTTGACCCCTGGTGTTCCATCTGCATTTTTGAGCTTGCCTTTTTCCTTCATTTGCAAGAGAGTTTTAAGCACTTGAAGGTTGTCGCCAAAAATGAGCATGTTAGTCCAGCCATTTCCATTCTTGCCATTCAGGAAGGTTTTGACTTTTTGCAACGGCACAGCCATCGTGTCGGCAAGAATATCTACTTCTCGTTCTTTATTCGCATAGACAAGCTCGTATTCTTTTTTTGTATCAAAGAGTAGGGAATGCTTAAGTGTATTAAGTTCCGATATAAGGGCATCCTTGTACTCATCCGGCAGCGGCCTGCCCTTTACGAGGGCGGTAATTATTTTCTCAATGTGACTATCTGATAGCATTTTTAGGTTGCTTGCTCACTTGTAACCATTAGTATTAATTTAAAGCCATTATTAGTCCCAGCAAACATAATATTATCCTTAATGGGAACTAAAATTCAACATAATAGTTCTTGCTAAGACGTTCATATTTATTTCTCTAACAGTTATTTTTGAAAGGAGAAATTAATATGAATACGAAGAAACTAATAGGAACACGGATTAAGGAGTTAAGAAAAGGCAAGGGATTATCTCAAGAAGAACTTGCTGAGAAAGCAGAAACAAGCCCCAATTATCTGAGCCGGATGGAAAGAGGCGCGGAAAATCCTACCCTCGATATGCTGATAAAGCTTTCAAATGCCCTTGAAATAGAAATGTGGGAGATGTTTGATTTCGGGCATGTGCTAAATCAAAAAGAACTTAAAGAGGCCATTCAATCCTTCGCAAAAACCTCCGACGAACCTACCCTCCGCTCCGCATTCAAAATCATCAGGGCAATAAGCAGATAGATTTCCTCATCCCTCTCATCCTCAATCTGTGATAAAATAAAATCAAATCGAGAAAGGAGGTCAAGCAAACTTGAGTACCATAACTGTTGAGACACTTTATAAGAAGGTTGTTGAAATGCAGCGGGATATTACCCAGATCAAAAAAAGTCTTATGGAAGAGCCCGAGATAAGATTAGAGTTTATTCAGAAGATGAAGGATATTGATCTTGAGAGGTCTATCAGTGTAAAAGATTTTGGAAAAAGATACGGTCTGAAATAGTGTATAAGCTCGCCATTAAAGAAAGCCTCGATAAGAAATTCAAAAAGCTTCAAAGAAAAGACATGGAGACGTTGCGATTGATCGACAGGAAGGTGCAAGATATTCTTACTGACCCTTATCGTTTTAAACCACTGAGAAAACCACTTCAAAACAAGAGAAGGGTTCATGTAGCTGGTTCATTTGTCCTTATCTACGAGATTGATGAAAAAGAGAATTTAGTTACTCTATCAGGCTTTGACCATCACGATAATATTTATAAAGTGTAATATGGGACTTGTTAATAATACTCCTGTTCGGGTTTTACGCCAATTGATGTAAGCCATTCAAGAATTGTCTTTTTCATGGCATTCGCGTTGAACGCGAACCACTTCTTTTTTAGGTCGGGAAAAGCGGAAAGAGTTTTTTTGAACCTGCTGAATGAATCCGGGCTGTTTAAGGCAATTGAGAGTTCGTCGTGAGGTTTTAGCTGCTCTATTTCTTCTGTAAATTTTTTCATGAGGCTGTAAGCCTCTCGCGAATCCCGCTCAGGAATCCGGACATATCTTTCTTTTTCGGAAAATATTTTTATGGCAAGCTCGATTTCATCTTCAATCCATTGAGGCATGTCAAATTTTTCAATCAAAGATTCATCAATCAATTCGTCGCCTTTGTAGAGGCTGACGTCTGCCTTTTCAAGGGCCTCGATAGAGATTGTTTTGATGTCCCCTGTCTCTGTATCGAGGAAGTAATCAAACTTATCCCTTGAAACATCCTCCATCGCCTTCTGAATTTCGGTGAGGTTTATTCTTAGAAGTTTCACAGCCCCTAACCTTATCAGTCCCTCATGATTTTTCTCTCGGGAAACCTGCCGACACCTACGCAAATTAATTCATTTTAATATTTTACCGCTCCAGAGTTCGTGGAGAAACTCCCGCCATGGCATTATTTCTATTTTGCCGTGAATCCTCTTCTCTTTTTCATTGCAGACAACAATGCTTCTCTTTGGAGAATATGTATCCATAAAGGCAAATAAACCTTTTAAATTCCTCACGTCAATATTATCCGAACCCTTTACCTCTATGGCTGTTTCTCCTTCTCCGATAATAAAATCCACTTCAAGGCCTGATTTCGTCCGCCAGAAATTTATCCTGAAATCGCAGCCCTTGTAAGACCGGTATGCAACTATCTCCATGAGCATAAAATGCTCAAAAGCCTTGCCGAACTCGGATCCTTTTTCTTCCGCTAAATGCCTTTTAGTGAGACATCCGGCTACCCCTACATCAAAGAGATAATATTTGACCGCCTTTGTTATAACCTGCCGCGACTGCTTTCTCTTGAACGGTTCTATTCTTATTGCCATAAGAGTATCTACAAGTATATGATAATATTCTTTTACTGTCTTTGAATCTACGCCGCAATCGCGGGCAATATCGGAATAGTTCGTGAGCTCGCCATGCGCGTAGCCAAAGGCATCAAAAAATCTTGAAAACGCCGGGATATTACGAGTCAATCCTTCGGCAAAGACCTCTTCTTTTAAATAATCCTGCACATAGGCGGTTAATGACTTCTTTGCATCCTCGCTGCCTTGGAGATAGTGCGATGGTATTAGCCCGTGATTCAGCGCGCGGAGCAGGTTAAAATTATCTACTTCCGGAGTAACCAGAGGAAACATCTCATAACGCCATGCCCTGCCTCCTAAAAGATTGGCATGTCCCCTTTTTAACTTTCTGGCGCTTGAACCGCAGAGAATGAATTGTAAGCCCTTATTTTCTATCAGCCAATGAACTTCATCCAGCACATGAGGAGCTTTCTGCACCTCATCCAGTATTACAGGGTATTTAAGCAAGGCTTTGTCCTTTGCTAAAAGCATCTCGCGCAGCACTGCCGGATTTTTGGAGATCTTAAAGAAGAGGTCCGTTTTAAGAAAATCAAACACTATGCTATCGGGAAAGTGGTTTTTCAAATATGTGCTTTTGCCTGTCTTTCTTGCGCCCCACAAAAAAGCAGATTGTTTAGCGGGCAGCTTAATGTTCAAAATTCTTTTAAATTGCATTATGGAATAAGCTCCATTTTAGTTTAACTAATTTGGAGTATATCCCATTTTTATTAATCAAGTCAACTGCTATTTTAGTTTGAGATTTTTAAGGCGTTGAATTGATGATTTAGCAAAAGAAGGCGACCGCTCCCATTGCCTATTCTCTCAGTTGCCCGTCTCCAAGCACGATAAACTTTGTGCAGGTAAGCTCCTCAAGCCCCATCGGGCCGCGCGCATGAATCTTGTCGGTTGAGATGCCTATCTCGGCTCCGAGCCCGAATTGATAACCGTCATTCAGCCTTGTGGACGCATTGACAAGAACTGCCGACGAATCAACTTCCCTCAGAAAACGCATCGCCTTCTCGTAATTCTCCGTGACAATGGTATCCGAATGGCTGGAGCTGTATTTTGCGATATGCTCCATCGCCTCATCAATGTCTTTCACCACCCTCACATTGAGGATGAGGTCCAGATACTCCATATAGAAATCTTCTTTCTTCGCAGCAGGAATGGACCTGTCTATCTTCCTTGTCTCAGGGCATCCTTTAAGGGCAACGCCCGCTGCTTTAAATCTCTTTATCATTGAAGGGAAAAATTTTTTCGCGATTTTTTTATCAACCAGCATTGTCTCCATCGCATTGCAGGTGCCGGGCCTCTGAACCTTCGCGTTAAAGCATATATCCTCAGCCATCTTTAAATCAGCATCCCTGTCAACAAAAACATGGCACACGCCTTTGTAATGTTTTAGAACCGGTATTCTTGAATTTGCCGTAACCGCCCTTATCAGGCCTTCGCCTCCGCGCGGGATTATGAGGTCAACTATTCCCTCAAGTTTCAGCATTTCCATAATTGCCTCTCTCTCTGGAATATCAATAAATGTAATCGCGTCTTCATTCAGGCCGGAAGATTTTGCCGCGTCGCGAAGGATTTTAACAATCGCCTTATTTGAGTTTATCGCCTCGGAGCCTCCGCGCAGTATCACCGCATTCCCTGCCTTCAGGCAAAGGCTCGTTGCGTCTGCGGTTACGTTAGGCCTTGATTCGTAGATAATCCCTATAACTCCGATGGGAACTCGCATCCTCCCCACAACCATTCCATTGGGCCTCTGCCACATCTTTATCACTTCACCGACAGGGTCGGGAAGCGCGGCCACCTCAATCAATCCCTGAGCCATCTCGTTTATGCGCTTTTCGTTCAGGGTAAGCCTGTCTATCATCGCCTTTGAAAGCCCTTTCTTTTGAGCAAAGGCGATGTCTTTTTTATTTTCTTTTATAAGTTCTGCCTTGCGCTTTTTAATGGCATCGGCCATTTTTAGAAGCGCATTGTTTTTCTCTTTAGAACATGCCTTTGCGAGCGCGCGGCCGCCCTCCTTGGCAGCCATCGCTTTTTTAAGAACATAAGCCTTAATATCCATCTTTCCTCCGGGATTTAATAATGCAGCTTAAGAAAATTCCTGAGAAGGTCTTTGCCTATTTTTGTAAGTATTGATTCGGGATGAAACTGCACGCCCTCGACAATAAACTCTTTATGCCTTACTCCCATTACCTCGTCCTCGTCAGTCCATGCCGTAATCTCAAGGCATGAAGGCATGGTCTCTTTTTTTATTATGAGCGAGTGATACCTTGTCGCCTCAAATGGATTCGGAAGCCCTTCAAATATGGTCCTGCCGTCGTGATGAATCATGGAGGTCTTGCCATGCATAAGCCTCGGAGCCCTTATCACGTCGCCTCCGAATGCGGCTCCGATTGCCTGATGCCCCAAACATACGCCGAGAATAGGGATCTTGCCTGCGAAATATTTGATGACATCAACCGAAACACCAGCCTCTCTTGGAGTGCACGGCCCCGGAGAGATGACAATGCTTTCAGGATTCAGTTTTTCAATATCTTTTACAGTAACCTTGTCGTTCCTGAACACCTTTATGTCCGCCCCAATTTCTCCAAGATGCTGGACAAGGTTGTAGGTAAAGGAATCGTAATTATCAATCATTAAAAGCATAAAAAAAGTTAAGAGTTAAAAGTTAAGAGTTAAAAGTTTTAAATACACTTAACTTCATTTCTCCTCTCCTTTGATGTTTTTACAATAGCTGACAGAATATTTTTTATATTTTCAGCTTCGCTAATAATCGAGTCTAAATCTACACTTTTTAATAATCCGGAATCTTTTATCAGCCTTAACCAATAGTTTGTTTCACGAGCCTCTTTTAAAGCTATACTTACCTTAAATATAAAATCATCCTTGCTGAAAGCAGCCGTTGCCTCTTCTATATTTGCTCCGATGGATGTCCCCGACCTTATAAGTTGACGACCAAGGACATAACCGCCTGTATTCTTAGGCAGTTTGTTAACAAGGTTGATAATCTCAATCGCAAACTCATAAGTTCTTTCTTTTATTTTTTTGTTGTCTTTCATTAACTTTCAACTTTTAACTTTAAATTGGCAATTAATTTTTTGCTATCTTTTAATCTCTAACTTTTAACTCTTCACTTTTAACTTCTAACTTAGTCCTTTTTCTGCCATATCAACTGCCTTCATCATCCCCATCGCCTTATTTACTGTTTCGGTATATTCCTTCTCAGGCGCTGAATCCGCAACAATCCCCGCGCCTGCCTGAACATAAACCTTCCCGTCTTTTATTATAAGCGTTCTTATCGTGATACATGTATCCATATTCCCCGAATAGCTGAAGTATCCCACAGCGCCGGCATAAGGCCCCCTCTTTATCGGCTCAAGCTCACCTATAATCTCCATTGCCCGGACCTTCGGGGCGCCTGAGACAGTGCCCGCGGGAAAGCTGGCCCGAAGCACGTCAAAGGCATCAAGCCCCTTCTCAAGACTTCCCTCAACATTTGACACCATATGCATAACATGGCTGTATCTTTCAACTGCCATCAGTTCCGTCACATTAACGGAGCCTTTCTCCGCAACCCTGCCGACATCATTTCTTCCGAGGTCAACAAGCATAATATGCTCTGCTATTTCCTTCGGGTCTTTTTTAAGCTCCTCCTCCAGAGCCTTATCCTCTATATCCGATTCTCCCCTTCTCCTCGTTCCGGCAATAGGCCTGAGGACAATTTTTTCCCCTTCAAGCCTGACGAGTATCTCCGGCGACGAGCCCACAATCTCCGCGTCTCCGGTATTAATGAAATACATGTAAGGAGACGGATTAATGACGCGAAGCGCCCGGTAAACATCAAAAGGCTCAACGTTAGATTTGCGCTCAAATCTCTGAGAAAGCACAACCTGAAATATGTCGCCTGCCGCAATGTATTCCTTTGATTTAAGCACCGCCTCTTTAAACGCCTCTTTAGTACCGAAACTTGATTTGAATTTGGCTGATTTTTGTTTTTTGCCTTTCGAACTTTTAACTTTTAACTTTGCACTTTTTAATTTCGCGGTTATCTCATCTATCTTCTCAACTGCTTCTTTATACGCCCTTGCGGGGCTCTTGCCCTCAACATGCGCGTTAGAGACTATTTTTATCTTTTGCTTAAGGCTGTCAAATATCAGCATCGTGTCTGCAAGCATAAAAAACATATCAGGCATATCAAGCCCTGCCTTCTTGCTGTCGGGGACTCTCTCAAAAAACCTTACCATGTCGTATCCCATGTATCCGACCAATCCGCCTGAAAACCTCGGAAGGCCCGGCACATCAACAGGCTTATAGAGAGACAGTTCCTTCTTAAGCACATCTACAGGGTCATTCGCCTCAAACACAACCGGCTTTTTGCCTTTTTCTCTTATTTCTATGCTCTTTCCTCTGCCTTTTATAACCTTTGAAGGATTTGTTCCGAGGAAGGAATATCTCGCCCACTTTTCTCCTCCCACAACGCTCTCAAGAAGAAACGAAGGCGTCCCTCCAATCTTCAGGAACGCGGACACTGGAGTGTCAAAATCAGCGAATATCTCCCTATAGACTGGGATTAAATTTCCCTTTCCGCATAAAGACTTAAACTCTTTGATATCCGGATGCAGCATATTGACAAATGAGTCCTTTTTTAATTATTCTTGATAGTATAGCTTATAACTAAGCTATAAGTTAAGAGTGTGTTTTAAAGTTAAAAGTTGAAAGTGTAAAGTTAAAAGTGAGCGGATTTCAAGCCTTAAAAAAATATTAACTCTCAACTTTTCACTCTTAACTCTTCACTTTTCTTTATGCGGGAATAGCTCAGTGGTAGAGCACAACCTTGCCAAGGTTGGGGTCGCGGGTTCGAGCCCCGTTTCCCGCTCCATAAGGCGGCGTACCCAAGTGGCAAGGGAGAGGTCTGCAAAACCTTTAT
>Ga0172371_10003222_pt1 | contig 25425 bp, 22 predicted proteins | sample Lak12m_FD_114543 | JGI IMG/M metagenome (GOLD analysis project Ga0172371, IMG submission 114543) | Freshwater microbial communities from Kabuno Bay, South-Kivu, Congo - kab_022012_12m | ecosystem: Environmental > Aquatic > Freshwater > Lake | place: Democratic Republic of the Congo: South-Kivu... | reverse complement strand
ACGCCGATTCGTTTTCCGGCAGGGAGCCGGGCAAGCACACGGACATAGTCTCTGGCCGTCTTGTCGTACGAACGGATGAGTCCGCGTTCCGAGGTTATGTACATGATGACAGCGGACTGGTGGAGCAGGAGCACGAACAATCCTGCCATGACAAGATGGTGTCTGGACAGAACCCCGGCCGGTTCGCTCCTGCACCACCCCGTGACAAGTTTCTGCAGGGCAAGGGCGGAGAACACGGACGCCACGGAGAGCAATGGATAGAAATAGTAGAACGTGTACGCCGTCTCAGTATGGGCGCCTCGCAGGATCATCAGTACGATGGCGGTTGCCCCGAACAGGGCGAGGATCAACATCCGCCGCCTTGACTCCCAATCCTGCCCCCGCAAAGCCGACAGGCCGAGGCACCCAAACAGCAGCAACGGCAATTCCGTAAGCAGAAGCACGCCACCTTTTATGCTGGTCTTCGACCCATTGAGCGAAAACCTGGTGAACAAGTCCAAGACGAATTGCAGACTCCAGGTTACCCCCTTTTCGGCCCGAACCTCGCTTGTGTATGTCCAGACATATCCCCAGAAAGAGCAGAACTCCTGTATGTCCAGCTTCTGTACAAACAGGACAGAGGCCAGGAGGAAACCCAGTATCAGGGCTCCGGCGAAACGGAATGCATACCTCCAGCCTTGCCCGCCGGCCCATGTGCGCCATTCCAGCAGCCAGCCCAGGCCAAGAACGGGCAACAACAGCAGACCGTTGTAGAACTTCTCGAAACAGGTGGCAGCCCCGGCCATTCCAGCGAGGCAGAGCCAGAGCGCTGTGCGCGCCGTTTGACCGTTCCGGCGGACACGAATCGCCCGCCACAGGCAGTACACGGCGGCCAGGGAGAACAGCATGGTTAACGGTTCGGGTGCCGCGCGGTTGACGTAGAGCAGGACGGGATAACTTGTGGCGTACAGCGCCGCTGCAACCACGGCCCAACCGCGAGTACGGGTACAGTACCTGGCCAGGCCGTATACAAGGAATACGCATCCAAGCGACACAAAGGTCATGAGAATCCGCAGCGCGATGAGGATACGAATCCAATGTCGCAGGACGAATCCGTAGTAGGCCGCGTCGCCACTCCCCTGGCCGAAAATCCGACAGGCAAGTTCCGCTACCAGTCCGATGATGCCCTGCAATGTAATCGCAGGGTGGCCGGGATACAGGATCTTCGGTTCACGAAAAAACGAAACCGCCGGTGCCATGTAGAACGCGTCAGGATCCAGGTAGCTGGCGGCTTTCCCCCCAGCCAGGTGAAGGCAATGAATGGCTCCGCAGGGAGCCCGCAGGGCCATGTAAATGGAAATCGCGAGATATATCAACACCAGGAACCCGGCAAGGGCGACGTGGCCGGGAATGCGACGGACGGAACCGTGCCGCATCGAATTGGTCACCCCGGTTGTCACATGAGTCCCCGTTCCTGCCGTGAGCATGCCAACCCCTGGTGCCGAGAGAGGCGCGAGTCTGCATATCGCCTGCAATGATTCCCGCGTGGAGGATTCATCGTTCCCGCAACAGCGCTTCAGCCTTCTCGAAATCATCCAGCGAGTCGATGTTTGCCAGGGCTTCCGTGATAACCACGGCGGCGGAGCGAACGCCTTTTGTCGAATTGTGCTGGAGCAAGGTGTCGCGGGTGATGGCGTACACTGCGCCGTTGCGATGGTAGGTGGGAATCAGCTGCTGCCGCGCGATGATCGCGGAACCACGCGGATCGAAATACTCCATCCGGCCGTCGGCTTCAACAGTGAGCGCCTTGAGAGGGTGGAATTTCAGGTCCGTGGGAGTGACAGTCCAGACGGAATCCCAGTTCTCCCTGACCAGTTTCGCGACGGTGTCCGTGACATGACCGGCTGTCCGCAGCGGACAGGTGGGCTGCAGCATGACGACAATGTCGTACCGCCGTTTGTCCTGCCATTCCATTTCGGTCAGGGCGTGCCGCAATACATCGGTATCCCCGATACGATCCCCGCTGAGTTCAGGCGGGCGCGTGAAAGGGGCTTCCAGGCCACAACGTCTTGCCGCCGCCACGATGTCGGGGTGATCGGTCGAGACAACAGCGCGATCCACGAAGTCCAGCGTCCGTACCAGGTCACCCGTGTAGGCGATGAGCGGTTTGCCGGCCAGCGGGTGAATATTCTTCAGCTTCACGCCCTTGCTGCCGCCGCGGGCGGGAACGACAACCAGCACTGTTTTGCCCTGGAACATGACCTTCTCCTGCCAGACTGCCTATGTGATATCCGGCTCTACCATAGGATGTTTCAGCAGATCATACAACGTCCCATCACGACCGGTCAGAAAGAGGCGGCAACCGACTGCCTCTGCGGAGGTGCGGTCGGACCGGCCATCGCCGACAACCAGCATCCGGTCGGGGGGCAGCGAATGCAGAGCCAGGATCTCCCGCAATACATCCTCTTTCCGGCGGGGGTGGCCATACACATTGCGAAACCAACCCTCCCACCCGCGGCGCCGCACGAGTTCGCGGAGCGGCTCTTCCGGCGTGGCGGAACTGAGGTACAGCGCGAAACGCGCCGAGAGTTGTTTCAGGACCTTTGTCGCGCCCGGCATCTCGTCCGCCGCGGCCACTCGCTCGAGCACGATGCCCGCATAGCGGTCCACGAGTTCGGCCAGGCGTCGACATTCACCCGTCGAAAGACAGGCAGGCTCCAGCTTCTCCAGAACGGCGCGTATCGTCACCGCCCTGTGCGCCTCGGGATGCTTCTTCAGCGCGTCCCGGACGACAGACCTTGCGGCAGGAGTTTCCGGGAACAATTCGTAGAACACCTGGTGCTTCAGGCGGTTCGAGTCCACCAGTGTGCCGTCGAAGTCGAAGACGATGACTTGAATCGCCATGGGACCTGCTACATGGAGTCGCGGCTGGTGGTGAACCAGCTGGCGATCTGGGTCTTGCGTTTCTCACGCGGCAGCTTGGCTATGGCCTGATCCTCGTAGAATGAATCGTCGTTGAAGTGGGTTGTCGACACCTCTTCGAAGATACACCCGTCCAGCGTATGGAACTTGTGCCAGCCGCCCGGCGGGACGAGGATCGTATCGCCGGGTTGCATCCTTGTGCGCTTGCCGTCCAGCTCGACTTCCATGTCTCCGTGCAGGAGCTGGAACGTCTCTTCCTTCTTCTCGTGGTAATGGTAAGGGTGCTTCTGGCGTGGCAGCAACACGATGAGCTTCTTGCAGTACTGCCGGTTGACGCAGTCGATTATGACGCATCCGAACTCGCGGAACCGGTTGAGTCCGTAGTGGTGGGAGATATCAATTGACCCCGGTTTGCCCACGAAGATCCGGGCGTCATTCAACATCGCTTTTGTTTGCAGCACGATCTGGCGCACGATTTCCGCCTCGGGGGTCTCTGCCCTGGCAAGGAGCGAGGCCAGCGGCGCGCGGGCGTCGTAGTCGCGGTCCGCGGTCATGCCGTCGTTCCAGTCGGAGGAGGGGAGACAGTCCGGGAGGAGCGGCATGGCAAAGAAGACATCTTCGCGCCTGATGGGGGCCCCCTTGTGGATAGGTTTCGCTGCGAACACGCCGCGCATTAGGGACCGGAGGGAGCTTGTTTCCTCCTTTGTTATCGGCGGACGGTGTTCGCTGCCGCATGCTTCCATTGCGCGTTTGCAGGCCGCAAGCCAGGTGTCCACCTGATCGGGGGTGGAGGAGTAGGCATTTACCTTGTACTGACCGCTGTTCACACCCACGTGGCGCTCGAACATCTGCGCGCCAAGGGCGAAGGCCATCTGCACCGGCTCGATCGTGGCCGGTTGCTCGTGAGTTGACCAGCCCACCGGAACGCCGGGGTAGCGCGAACGCAGCAGTGCCACCTGGTTGAGATTGAGTTTCTCGTTGGGCGTTGGGTAGATGGCCACGCAGTGCATGATCCCGAAATCAGCGCCCATCTGTTCGAAGTAACTCACAATACGGTCAATCTGCGTGAGGTTCAAACCGCCGGTGGAGAGAACAACTGGACGATTCACCTGTGCGATCCTTTTCAGGAGCGGTCGGTCGGTAGCGGAGCAGCTGGCCACCTTGATAATCTCAATATCGAGGTCCAGGATGGTGTCGACCGAGGCCTCGTCGAACGGGGTGCACATTGTCAGCATGCCCGCCTCCCGCACTGCTTCCGTCATGCGGGCGAAAGCCTGCTTGTCGAGACGGGTACCGAGAAACCGCTGGATGTGTTTGTAGTCGGTGCTTGTCTTGTAGTCGGGATGGATGAAGGTGTCCAGTTCCCGGAACTGGAACTTGAGGGCAGCCCTGACCCCGTTCTTCCGGACCACCTCGCCCATGGACTTGATGATGTTGAGGCCATGCTGCAGGTCGCCCTGGTGGTTGTTGGCCATGTCCAGCACGAACAGGTTCTTGAAGTCGAAGTTTCGTTTCATGGTTCTCCTGCCTTGCGCAGTCGCAATCCTGATCAGGTTGACAGTGCTGCCCCGGTATAGCCGCGGGAATAGTTGATTTTCACGGTCCGTTTCTCACGTTCCGACAGATGTGCTGCCGCCACTGCAAGCATTGTGTCCAGGCCTCTCTGGAGTGAAATTGGCGATGCCGGGGTACTGGGCACCAGGCAGGCATCAATGTGCTTCAGTTCCTCGATGAAATCATCGGGTCGGGTCTTGGGACAGGGTATGATTTCCGGCTCCGGCTGACCGACCATCGAAATGATGATTGCATCACCCTGCTTGTTGTAGCCGTTAACCCACTGGAGAGATCCTTTCTTCCCATGGATCCACGCAACTTTCTTCACCGGCTGAGTAACGACATCCTGGACCACCCGTCCTACGAACCCCGAGTCGGTTCGAAGGTTCATGAGGCACACATCGTCATACTCTGCCGCTCCGTCCTTGACGTAGCGGACGCTTGCACTGACCTCTGAAACACGGCCTGCGCCAACCAAGTGTGCAAGATGCTGCCAGAGATTGGTCGCGTGCGAATGTTCCCCGCTTGAGCCGCCGCCGCGTTTCCAGAAACCGAGGTACGTGTCGGCAGGTCCGCTCAACCACGGGTGGGCCTTGAAGATGCCGCCCCAGTACTCCCTGAACTCGACGTCAAGGGTCTGGATCTCGCCGAGGGTTCCTGCACGGAGGATTTCCTCCGCTTTACGTGCTGCCTTGCCAACCGCGTGGTCATAGCCGACGAACACGGCAACTTTCGCGGCCGCCGCCTTTTCATACACTGCCTGTGCCTTGTCAAGGGAGGGAGGGCACAGGGGTTTCTCGATCTGAACTGCCCTGGGCTTCTCGTCGAGGGCCTCAAGGGCGAGCGGCATATGGTATTCAGGCGGCGTGCCTATGCAGATGAGATCGAAACCGCCTTTCGGCGCGTTCTTCAGTTCGCAGAGCTGGATGGCCGGATCCCATTTGCCGTATCGGCCGGGGTAGATCTCATTCTGCGTCCGCTTTAACGCCTTCGGATCCAGGTCGCACAACACGACATCGAAACCGAGAACGCGGGATGCGTTGGCCAGGTGGTTCCCTATTGAACCGGCTCCCAGTATCTTGACGCGACGGATGTTCATAACCCATTCTCCTGTAAATGGTAGTGCAAAGATGGCGGCGGGCCTGCCGCGCCATTTGATATCTCTTCTTTATCACAGCCGGAGAGGCTATATCAAGCCCTTTTGCCCCGCTACAGGGCGCCCGTCTGGTGGGCACACAGGTGTCCCGCCGGGTCAGTGACGGGACGTCCTGCCTGGAACCTGTGCCCCGGGGTACATATGGCTTGCGGCGCCTCAAGCGGGATGCATACCATGTCCGACAAGGCTCGCATGCAGTCAAACATGAATACCTATCTTCAGTGTCCGCAATGTGGTTCCGACCTGCTTGACAAACAAGTCTCGCTGGAATGCGGGAAATGCGGATGCCGGGCATCGGTTGTCAACGGCGTTCCCGCTTCTGTGATGTACCTGCGGATGTGTTGCCCCCGGATGGCGACCATTCAGCCACGGACAAGAAGAAGTGGACCCGGTGGCGGAGAATGAACTACGCGTTTGTTGCGGATACGCTTTCCCGGAGTTCTAACGATGGTCTGGCTATCGACGTTGGCGCGGGGGAGAGGCAGTTCAGGGATCTGCTGACAAGGTACCACCAGTGCCTGAGCGTGGATTTCTACCCATACGACAGTGTTGATGTCGTGTGCGACCTGTCGCGAGGGTTGCCGCTCCGGTCGGATATTGCAGGCGTCGTCTTGATGTCCAATGTGTTCGAACACATGAAAGAACCGGAAAGCACTCTGCGCGAGTGTTTCCGCCTGCTGCGGCGGGGCGGGTCGCTTGTCATGACAGTCCCTTTCATGTTGAAAACGCACCAGGCGCCGCACGATTTTTTCAGGTATACAAACCACGGGCTGGAATACCTTCTCGGGAAAACCGGGTTCTCGCAGGTCGCGATCACGCCGATTGGAGACATGTTTGACGTGCACGATTCCCTGAACGTCACCACCGATCGGCTGCTGAAGCGAATCAGGAATCCGCTCTCCCGCCTGATGGCCCGAACCCTATTCGGCGCGGCATGCCTGTCGACGCGGTTGCTGGCGAAGGCCGGGAGGGGTGTCATGGCGGATACGCCCTACGCCCTGGCGCTGCCGATGGGATTCGGCTGCACGGCGACAAAATAAGCGCCCGTCTTTCTGTTTGTTCCGCCGGCGACTTTCACCATTTCCTGCAATCAGGCCGGCGTTATGGTGGTGCATATGCCCCCGTAGATTGATATCCTGTCCGCGAGCATGACACGGCACAGGACAGGATTGGCAGCGGTTATCTTGGCCGGACTGGCGATGCAGTTATCCGCCGCGACGTACTATGTGGCCCCGGGGGGCAGTGACGGGAATGCCGGCACGAACTGGGTTACAGCCCGCCAGACGATACAGGCAGGGGTCAACCTGGCCCTGACTGCCGGGGATGTAGTGCTCGTCTCGAACGGGACCTACGCACTTTCCTCGGAAGTCACCGTATCCCGCGCCGTCACGGTGCGCGGGTTCAGCGGCAACCCGGCCGATGTGACGGTCAATGGCGCCGGGATCACCCGGTGTGTCAATCTCAACGCGGCCGGGAAACTGGCGGGCATGACCCTCGCCAACGGCAGCGCGACCATCGGGGGCGGCATCAGCCTGACGGCCGGCGGCATGATCACGAACTGCTGGATTCTCAGCAACCGGGGGACCGCAGACCCATCCGGTGGCGGGATCTACATGACCGCGGGACTGGTTGTCGGTTGCAGGCTTGTCGGGAACCGGGCGACAGGAACGGATGGTGGGGCGATATTCATGAGTGACGGCACCGTGAAGGGTTGCGAGTTCGTCACGAACACGGCGGCGCCGTCGGTATCGATGCCGGTACGGTCTACGGGTGCACATTCTTCAGCAACACCGTGGCAGCCGATGCCTCGGGCGGAGCGCTTCACCTTGGAGGCGGCCTCGTGGACCGCTGTGTCATCGGCTACAACCGTACCCTCAGCAACGATGCGGGCGGGGCCGAGATCGGCGGAGGCACAATGCGCAACTGCCTGGTGTTCGCCAACTACGCGCCCCGTTACGGCGGAGGCATCAGAATGGACGGCGGTACACTGGAGAGCTGCACACTGGTCGGAAACCAATCGGGTTCGGCGTACGGTGGAATCTGGAATCGGTTTGGAACGTACCGGAACCTCATCATCTACTCCAACACCGCTCCCTCGAGTGTAAACTACGACAACAGTATGGCGGCATTCATATACACATGCACGGTCCCTTTGCGGGCAGGCGCCGGCAACACCAACGCGTATCCCCGGTTTGCCGCGCCTGGCAGCGGCTACGGGCTGACACACCTGGCGGGTGACTACAGGTTGCTGAAGGGTTCGCCCTGCATCAATACCGGGACCAACGTGTCGTGGATGACCAACGCCCTTGATCTCGCGGAGAATCCAAGGATTGCCAGCAAAATGAAGAAATGGGAGGGGACCATCGACATGGGCGCCTATGAGCTTCAGCCGCCTATCCCCGGCATGGTTCTGCAGGTGAACTGACAACCGATGAGAACGAATCAGGCGAACCGTGTTTCTGCTGCCGGCGCACCAGTGTTGCCGGTGATGGCTGCGGCGTTTCTGTTCTTGTCCACACCTCTTCAGGCCGGATTGATCTATGTGGCCACCAACGGCATCAACACGGCCCACACCAACTGGGCGACGGCGTTCACCAATCTTCAGCAGGCGATCGACGCGGCCGGCAGCGGGGACGTGATCCGTGTGGCCGGGCACCTGTTCCGCCGCACCAATGAAGTGAGTGTGACAAAGTCCCACCTGACGATCCTCGGGGGGTACGAGGGAATCGGCACCCCCGGCAGCAACAACGCGGCGCGCTGGCCGACGATCGTTACTCGGGCCGGAGTCGGCTACTTTCGTATTCTCCGGGTGCAGAGCGCCGTCAACGTGACCGTGGCCGGCCTGGTGCTGACGAACGGCTACGGCTACAACTTCTATGGCGGCGGCCTGTTTCTGGCCGCCGTCACCAATGTGGAGATCCGGGACTGTGTGTGGTCAAGAACCGGGCCGACAACCTCACGGACCACTCGAGCGGCTACGGGGCCGGCGTGTACGTGGCCAACGCCGCGGCGGTCTGGATCAGATCGTGCGAAATCAGTGATAACTACATGTATGCCGCCACCTGGCACAACCGCGCGCTGGGGGGCGGCATCGCTGGCGGCAATGCGACCGTGCTGCTGGAAGACTGCGTGGTGCGGAACAACCAGGCTTATGCGGGGGGAGGCAACTACGACTACGCCTGGTCACGCGGGGGCGGGATTTACCACGAGGGTACCGGCAATTGGACGCTTCGCCGATGTGTCGTTTCCGGTAACCAGGTGTCCGGCAGCGGCAGTATCTACCACAACGGCGGCGGGATCTACCTGGCGGCGGGCAACCACCTGGTCGAAAACACACTGGTGGCGAACAACCAGGCGCAGACACTTGCGGACGGAGTCTATGCGCTGAACGGCAATTCCCGATTCTTCCAGACAACGGTGGCCTCCAACGGGGGCGAGGGCCTCCGCATGTCGGCCGGCTTCGCGTTCATAACGAACTCGATCCTGTGGGGCAACGGGGACGATGTCGTTGGTGTGGCGTCGAATTACCTGCACTACACCTGCGTGCAGGACGGCGATGCGGCGGGATACCAGGGATGCATCTCCAACACACCGGGATTCGTAGACGGAGTTTTCTTCCACGTGCGCTCCCGGGCTGGACACTACACGAACGGCTACTTCTCCGGTGGCGGCTGGGCCTACGACACGAACACGATCAGCCCGGCAATCGACGCCGGCGACCCGTCCCGGCCTTATGCAGGCGAGCTTCAGCCGCACGGGTACCGCGCCAATATCGGCTGCTACGGCAACACGGAAACGGCTTCCCGGACGTTTGTGGAGGAGCCGGGCCGGTTCACCAACCTGACGGTCCACAGCTACCCGGCCACAAACGTCGGGACGACATCCGCCTGGCTCAATGGGCAGGTACTGGAAACAGGTCCCGGCCCAAACCCCCGCGTCTACTTCTGCTGGGACAGCTCTGACAAAGGGACCAACGCGTTCCTGAACTGGACCCACTCGGTGTACCTGGGGACAAACTGGGGCGACTGGGCCTGCTTCTCCACAAACGTGACGGGCCTGAGCGGATGGGTCTACTACCGGTGTTATGTGACCAACGCGACTGGGCAGGACTGGTCCCACCCGGTGGAGAGTCTCGAATGCGCCCGCCTGGCGGCGGTGACGAACCTCGGCGCGTTCGGTATGCAGCGGCGCACGGCCTGGTTGCGGGGTGAAATCACGGATATCGGCGGCCAGGCTCCGATGGCACGGTTTCACTACTGGACACAGGGTGGCGGGTCCACGTCGGTTGTCTCGGCCGGAATCCAGTCCGGGGCATTCACCAACCGGATCGGCGGCTTTCTTCCCGGCAGCAACTACGCGTACCGGCTGTCGGTGTCTAACTCCGCCGGTATCGCCTGGTCGGGGGAGAAAGCGTTCAACATGATCACGCAGACGCCGAGGGACTGGTTCGTGAACCCGGCCGGCGACAACACGGCGGGCACCAACTGGAGCACGGGTATGCGCGACCTGCGCGCCGCGCTCCAGGTTATGGAGACCAACGACGCGCTGCGCCTGGCCCGTGGCACGCATGTGGTGACCGGTCAGGTATCGCTGACCGTCAACGGTGGCACGCTGGCTGGCGGATACGCGGCGACCAATGCAGCTGGCCCGGGAGCCCAGGATCCTGCGGCATGGCCCACCGTTATCCAGCGAGATGCGTTGCAGGTGCGGCTCCTGTCCATCAGCGGGGTGAAGACGGCTCGGATCGAACGGATCCGGTTCCGGAACGGATATGTCAACGGCGATAACTACGGGGGTGCGGTATCCGTGGTGAATGCGCGGGCCGTCCGGTTCGAGGAATGCGTGTTCACCAACAACACGGCTTACTCGACCATCGATCACGGCATCGGACGCGGTGGGGCATTGTACGCGGTGAACGCGACGGGGCTCGTTGTTAACGGCTGCGAAGTGTGGAACAACCGGGCTTACGGCATCGGGTGGCACGTCGGATCCTTCGGCGGTGGTCTCTACCTCGTCAACAGTCTGGCCGTGGTATCCAACTCGTGGTTCCGGGCCAACCGGGCCATCGTGGATGTGGGCAACCCGGGCTACTCCTACGCGCACGGTGGCGGGATCTACATCCAAGGGGGGGCCTGCACGGTGTCGCATTCGATTTTCGAAGAGAACCGCTGTGAGGGTTCCACCATGCCGCACGTGGGCGCCGGAATCTACGTGAACGGTGGAAGCCACCGTGTCAGGAACTGCATGATCATCCGGAACGACAGTACGGATGCGGCGGGTATCGCGGATGGCGTTCACCTCGCGGCGGGCACGCTGGGCCTGATGCACGTTACGGTGGCCACGAACTGGGGCGAGGGGGTCCGGTACGCGGGAGGGACCCTCTGGATCACGAACGCCATCCTTTGGGCCAACGGAGACGACCTGGTTTCTGTCTCCAACGATGTCGGCTACACCTGCATTGAAGACGGCGACTTCAACGGAACCAACGGATGCGTCATGACGGATCCGCTCTTCTATGATACCACCTGGTTCCACCTGAACTCAAAAGAAGGGACCTACAGCGGTGGGTTCTTCTCGGGTGGGACCTGGCGAGCGGGAACCCGGTACAGTCCGCTCATGGACCGGGCGGCGCCCGGCTCTCCGTGGGCCGCCGAGCCCGTGCCCAACCGGTGGCGTGCCAACCTCGGGGCCTACGGGAACACGGCCGTGGCCAGCTGCTCCTACATGCCGGGCAATGTTGTGGTCATCCGCTAACCACGCAAGTATCATGGAGGACTTCAAAGGTGCCGTCGACATGGGTGCCTACGGTGGCACGGACGTGGCGTCGAGGAAATGGGTCATTCCCGGAGCTGTCCTGGTGATCCGCTGACCGGGTTCCATTCCAGTTGCCTTGTGTGACGATTTCCGGTTTGCTGGGGCCCTTATGGAAACGCGCATCCCGGCGGAGCCCATGCCGCGTGGCGTGGTGAACGCCTACTGGTTTCAGATATTCAACGCAACGTCCTGGTCGCTGATCCTCGGCACGCCCATGCTGCTGTACCTGAAAGGCCTGGGCGCGTCGGGTACCATACTTGGTATCGCGGTGGCGCTTATCCCGCTTTTCGGTGTGCTCCAGATTCCGGCAGCCAGCATGGCGGAGAGGACCGGCTACAAGGCCTTCGTGGTGCGCGGCTGGGCCTCGCGCAGCGTGTTCATTCTGGGGATAGCGGTTGTTACCCTTCTGCCTGACTGGCTGCAACCCCGGCACCGCATCGGCCTCGTTCTGCTCATGCTTACCTGCTTCGCTGCTGTAAGGGGGATATCGATGTGCGGATATCTCCCCTGGATCACGGGCATCGTCCCGGAGTCCCTTCGCGGCGCGTTCCTGTCGCGCGATACCATGTGCATGTACCTGGCTGTCACAGCGACAATGCTGTTCTCCAGTTTCGGGGTCGGTCGCGAATCGAGCGGGTATGCCTTCAGCGTAATGTTCGGGGTGAGTTACCTGGCTGCGCTGGGGGGCGTGTTCTTCCTCCGCCGTATTCCCGATCTGCCGCCGGTCGAGCGGAAGGCCGGACCTACGCATCCTCCCTGGGGCGCAATGCTTCGCTACCCGCCGTTCGCGCGATATGTCATGTTCACTGTATCTTTCAACGCGTTCACAGCGGCGCTGAGTGTCATCTGGGTTCCGTTCATGCGCGACAGTTACCTTGCGCCGCAGGGGTTGATCCTTGGCCTCTCCGCCTATTCCTGTCTCATAGCCGCAGCCATCTCCAGGCTGACAGGCAAGGTTGCAGATCGTTACGGGAGCAGGCCCCTGCTCGGCGTTTCCAGCGGCCTGGTGATCCTGGGGCAGTGCCTGTGGATGTCCATCGCGGCGGGAGCCATTCCCCACCGGACCGCCATCCTGTTCGTTGTCACGACATTCGGCGCCACAGGTTTTGCCATCCTCGGTGTCGCGAGCACACGCCTGCTTATGGGATTGGTGCCTGTCATGGGACGAAGCCATTTCTTTGCCATCTCCAACGTTGCGAACAGCCTTACACTTGGCCTGATGCCTGTTTTGTGGGGACTGGTGTTCGACGGTCTTGGAAAGGTGATGGACGACGGGACGCGGCTTGTCCGGGGCTGGACCTGGAACCGCTACAGCCTCCTGTATGCCGCGGCCGTCACGGGCCTGCTCGCGGCGCAGTTCTTCCGTCGCAGGCTCAATGAGCCAAAGGCCATCTCGACCGAAGAGTTCATGCATATCCTGTTCATCAGGTCGCCTGTGCGGCTGGTTGCGCGCGCCATGCAGCCTCTGCGCCGGTACCTGCCTCCAGGCTAGAGCGTATCAGGAAATGTCGTGACCGTCTTTGCGTTGCAGCCTTCCCGCTCTGTCGGGGCGAAGAACGACGCGGCGGCAGAGCGCCGCGGCTACAAAGATTGCAGGCATACCGCCGGGAGCCCCTGTAGCCACGCCGCTCTGTCGGCGTGTTCTGGGGCCGCCCCTGGGTTCCCGGACAGGCTCCAAGAACTCCATCCAGCACATTTGGGTTGTGAGCAACCCAAAGTCGTTGGATACTTGGCATCTTTCACAGGAAAGGAACCGTTATGAAATCCAGCGGCTTCAAGTGCCACCAGTGGGCAAAGCATCCCGCAAATCCCGTCCTGCCTCCGGGCGGCGGGGATTTCGATGTCGGCTGCTGCATGAACCCGTTTGTATTGAGGCGGGGGGACGAGTACTGGATGTACTACGCAGGCGCGGACAAACACGGTGGACGGAGAATCTGCCTCGCCATCGCACAGGTGTCGGATGTAACGAAATGGCGCAGGCTCGGGCCGCTGTTCGAGCGGGGCGGGAAGAACGCCTTCGACGAAACATGGTGTGTGCTGCCGTGTGTTCACAGCATTGGTGGCAGGTGGCACATGTACTTCACGGGCCGGAGTTCATTGAACGAAGGGTTGCAGTCGTTCTGGGGCATGGGACTGGCCGTGAGTGACGATCTGCTTCACTGGGAAAAGTATTCGCCGGATCCGATCATGACGGGGAACGGATTCCCCGAGTGGCCGCGCAACAAGGCCATCGCCGGCGGCGGCAGGATTCTCGATATCCCGCAGTCCGACGGCAGCGTTCTGTATCGCATGTACTACACCCTGCCCACGGGCACGCCGAGCAAGGACCTGCTTGTGGACCAGGCCAAGCGGGCAGTTATAGCGCATTCGAAGGACGGGATCACGTGGTCCGACAAACGTCTCGTGCTTGCCCCGAGGCTTGACGCCGCCTACGAGAATGCGGCCACGATAGCGCTCAATGTGTGGAAGACGCCGCGCAGGTGGCGGGCGATATACGCGGGCATAGGCTCGCAGTTCGGCGCCTATTCGATCTGTGAAGCCGCGAGTGAGGACGGTCTGAAGTGGGAACGCGGCTTGCCCGGCGAGAACCTGGCACTGCCGCCATCGGGACAGGGCTGGGAAAGCAAGATGACCGAATACCCGAACGTGATAGAGGAGAACGGCAGGATCCGGCTTTTCTATTGCGGCAACGGATACGGCACAACCGGCATCGGCACGGCTATTGCCGACCCCCTGGACTGAGAAATCCGTCATGCGGACAAGCGCCATGCGGATTCTGAATCGGCCATCTCCGACGTGTCTTCATCATGGCCGGTGTGAAACCGGCCCTACCTGTGGTGGGTAGAGCCGACTTTATGTCGGCTACTGCTGTTCCCGGCTCACCCCGCTGCCGACGTTTCGGCCCGCACGAACATACCCCATGCCTTGCCTCTGTTGGAATTGAAAGCGATCAGCAGGTCGTTGTTCCCCTTCCTGAAATCGGCGAAGAGCTTGAGCTGGTCAAGCACGGCGGGGTTCGTGCCGGGACCGAAGAATACCTGGTTGCCGTTCAGCCAGACACGGACTGGACCATCATAACCGAGTTTCAACGTGCCTTGTCCCCCGGGCATCTGGAAAGACGTGCGCAAATACACTATTCCCGCGTGCCCCTCGATTTGCTGGCGCAGGTCGACAAAGCCGGCGAGAACATGGCCCTCGGGATGAGTCTTGAGGGGTACCGAACAAAGCCTGGCTGCCTTTGCCGGGTCGACATCAGCAAGGTTCCCGTCCGGCATGCGGGTCGACACGGTCCAGTCTTCAAGGAACGACATGCGCTTCATGGATTTGGCGTCGGCATGAACGAAGAACGGCTGGGTCCAGGCCATCGCCTGTTTTCGCCCGTGGCATTCAAACCGGACATAGCGCGCGGTGTCCGCAACTGCGATTTCAAGCACGTTGCCGGCCGCCACCGCCAGCCGTCTGCCTATTGCGCCAACGGCGATAACCTGCTCGGCGTTTTCGGCCTCGATGCGAATGCGCATGCCATCAACGCGGATCGACTTGATGGTGACGCCTGACGATGCGTAGAAACGACCTTTCTTCAGGGCATCAACTATTCCCTGTGCTGACCGGTCGGTCACGTAAGCCACGTTCCAGCCGCGGCCGCTTCTCTGTGGACAGTGGCTGTCATCGTTGGCGAAACCCCAGACGCGACGGCCTGTACCCAGGAGCATGTCCCATTTGTAGACCGAGTAGGGACTGCCGTCATCCTCCTCTATGGAACCGTTGTAGATCTCGATGCCCGCGTATCCGCTCCATTCGCGCAGTTGTTCAATGGTGGCGTGGTCGAACTCCCCGAGCCAGTCGGGGTGGGCGACGATGGCAATGCCGTCCGAACCGGTGACGGCGTTGAATATTTCCTGGCGACAGAAGCTGGAAGGGAAACGCTTTGTTGCTCCCACGTGAACAACGTGAACTCCGCCGGCAACTTCATAGCCGGGCACGAGAATCATTCCCTTCGAATCCAGTTTCGCAAGGCCGATCGCATCGGTCAGTATCTCGTGATCGGTCAGGGCGAGAAAATCGTGTCCAAACCCGGCGTACAACGCGATTGTCTGTTGCGGGTCCAGCTGCCCGTCGCTGACCGTTGTGTGCGTGTGCAGGTTACCCCGCATCCAGCTGCCGCCGGTCAATTCGCCATACGGGTTCTCAAAAAAAGCCATTGGTCCCTCCGTTGTCTGCCGGGGTGACAGTAGCGCAGCTGTTTGCGGACTTACTAGCCTTTTTGACGCGGTTGCGACTGGAACCTGCCTCAAAACATATGGACGGCACGGAGGCCGTCCCTTCAGGCTCTACAAAAGACTGTTGATACGTACATGGAGGGCAAGGCTCTTGTCATGCCGGAGCTTCCTCGCCGGTAACAGCCACTCCTCATTTCGCCGGCCGGAACCGCACCACGGGATGGCGAACGTTCTCACACTTGTTGCTTCGTTCGATTGCCATGGCGCCATCCTCTATCATGACGCCGACAGTACTGTCTCGAATCAGGTTGTTCTCGAAGACAACCCCGGCATTCCGGATGGTCCAGAGGGTGTCCACGGGGCGGCTCTTAAGGGTTTCCCCGGCGGCCTGTGTGAACGTGGTTTTGAACAGTATGCCTGAGCCGTTGCACAGGTAGTTATTCCGGGCAACGAAGCCCAGCATGTCGTAGCCTTCGCTGGTACAGTCGATGAACTTGGTGCAGGGATTACAAATGCCGCCCCCGGCCCAGACGCCGGTGCGAATCTGTTCCTCAGTCGGCTCAAACCAGTTCATGTGAAGGCGGTTATTGATGATCAGGGTGAATATCGCGCCTCCCCATACCTTCTGATCGGCAGGTAGTCGGATCGACCAGACCGAGATGCCTATACCATCGGATGATTCGTTTCCGTCCAGCACGACGTCGTTGGAATTGCCCCACAGGATGAAGTTGATCCCGGTACTGTGAGTTATGTTGTCCACGTATGTCATCTGGCAGAACGGGGGAGGTGCGGTGAACACGATGTCGCTGGTTTCGTCCGGGTCCATCCGCCACGGCTTGTCGATCTCGAACGAATTTCCCTCCCGACGGACAACTCGGCGGAGCTGGCCCATCCCGCGGCCGCCTACCACATCGATGATCGCACCGTCGAGGCATTCGTTTGTCACTTCGCCCTTCGGATCGACAATCTCCCCACTGGTGGGTCCCGTCATCCTGATCGACGGCTCAATCCAGCGCGCCGACCACAGGTGACACCCGAATCCTTCTGCGTCGAAAGTCGGCTCCAGGTCATGCAGGTGGTTGCGGGCAACGTGAGCGTGCTCGCTCCCGTAGATGAAATAGGCCAGGTCACGTCCACGCTCGGAATACGACGTGATGTCATTTTCCTCGAGGATGATCTCGCTGCAGTAGTTGCCACGGACTTTGGCGCCGCCCTTGCCGTCCTTCGGCCACTGCAGTTTTGCGATCGCATAGAAAGAATGGCCGGCAGGGCCGCACTTGAGCGTATTGCGCGATATCCGCGCGTGGCTGCAGCCTGCCAGCATCACGCAGGAGCCGCCGCCAAGCATCGTGTTGTCCTCGACCACGATGTCGTCACCTTTGAGGTGAACACATGAAAAGCCGGTATGGCCCTGGCCTTGTGAGACGACGTATTTGTTTATGAACTCCGAATGTCCTGCCGTGGCCGTCCGATCGGTGTGGCTGGCAATCCGTTGCGTGAAGTGACAGTTGCGGACGGTGATGTTTCTCGCGCGTTCGGATGACCAGTTGAACGCGATGTTGATCCCTTCGGTGAATCCGGCCGGGTTGAACAACGGCGCGCATACGATGATGCCGGTGTAGACGGTCAGGACACGCAAATCGCTGATCGTGAAATCCCTGTCACCGGTGAACAGCACGTAGGGCGGGAACGGACCGTTCTCGCCAGGCGTCACAAGGCGGGTCAGGTCAGGGCCTTGGCCGCGTACAACTGTACGAGGAGGGAGGACGATTGTTTCGGTGATGGAGAAGGTACCTTCGGCGAACTCAAGGACGCCGCCGCCGTTCTTCGCGATAGCTTCCATCGCCCGTTTGATTGCCGGGCTTGCAGACTTGTCTTCGGGCTGCACATGGGCATCAACCCGGAACACTTTCGCCGGCCACCTGGTTGCTTTGACCACGTTTACGCGAAGCGGGTCGGACCATCCCCATGCTCCGCCGCGCCCGTTGTGGGCATAGAAGTCATACGTGCCCGCGGGTAGTCCTTTCGGGACGCGGAGGTGAACTTCGTAGCAGTTGGACTTCCGGACGGGAATGTCGGTGAGCTGTCCGGTCTCCCGGTTCTTTGCCACGACGCGGGTGGCTTCCTTCAGGAATCCGCCGAAACTGACAGGCTTTGTTCTGTCTACGGTCGGATAGCGATCTATGCTGACAAGGCAACGGCCCAAGATGCGGAAATCGCTGCCTGCAACGGCGTCAGACGGGCACGCCCAGTCCAGTCGCGGCCGGTTCGCAATGTAGGCCGTGCTTGCGCGGAACGAAGACACGGTGTCCAGTGCGCATACGCCGAACGGTACGGCGGCGGTATCGACCGTCACGCATTCATCCTTGCGCTGGGCAATCGGCCATTCGACGCCTTTTGACTGAATCGCGGGTGGTGTATCCGATGGCAGCCCGGCATCGCTATCCGGCAGGGCAATGGCGAATACCTTTGTATCGGCTTTCAGGGCCCCCACGGTCATGACCGTGAGTGTGCCGGGCACCAGTGGTTCCATTACATGCGTGATGACGGGCGATTTGTCCATGGCTGTTGTCTCCGTGTATCTGTCGGCGCACGAGGTATTCTCATCCGGTGGGGGAGTCAAGGCGAATCCGGGCCCGCGGTGGGAACGGACACGGGGCGGCTGATAACGCAGACATAAAATGATGGATGACCACTGCCGACGGTGCTATTCTGGCAATAGTTGCATCGGTACGCACGCGGGGACACGGATATGTATACGACACTGGAAGCTGATATTCGGAAAGGACGGGTTGTGCCGCGCGAGCCCAGGCAGTTGCCGCAGAACGGGCGGGTCCTTCTTGTCGTGCTTAAACCACGGGCGGATCGCGGCGGTTGGAAGGCCATAAAGAACCGGCTTGGTTGGCTCAAGCTGAAGACAGACCCCGTGGCATGGCAGCACAAGACCCGCAGTGAATGGGATCGATGACCGTGAAGTATTTGATCGACACGAATATCATGGTCTACGCGGCGGCTGGCGACAAACGAGCGGTGGCCTTTCTTGACCAGGCACAGCGAAGTGAATGGGTTGGCTACTCGGCCATTACGCGGTTGGAGTTGTTCGGTTTTCCCGACTTGAAACCTGTCGATGAGGGCAAGCTGAAGGCCCTGCTTGCCTGTTTTGACGAGGTAGATGTTTCCAGCGCAGTGATTGAGAAGGCTATCGAGATCCGCAAGCAGAAACGCATCAAAGCACCCGATGCCATCCTGGCCGCGACGGCATTGCTCATGTCGGCCCATCTGGCAACCCGGAACGTCGATGATTTCAGAGGCGTGAAGGGGTTGCAGACGACAGATCCCCTGGCGTCCTAGTGCAGTGATGCATAGATCCCTTCACATATGTTCTTCTTGGTAGGGCCGGTTTTACACCGGCCATCCCGCTCAAGCGGGACAGGCAGTCGACATAAAGTCGGCTCTACCGCCGACGCCCCCCCGCTATCTTCTGCGGCGAGTGCGATATGCGGCCGCCTTCTCACGCACCATACCGGCCGATGGTTTATCCCTGAGGAAATCCTCTATGGATACTGCAACCGACGGACAAGCCTCCTGTACGGCGCCGTCGTCTGTTACAAAGCGAACACCCATTTGCCTGGCAAGGGATGCGTATTGCGCGTCGTAGGCTGTGATGCCCCAGGTGATGGAATCGCGCAGGACCGTGTCAGGGGCCGGGGTCATCTCGTTGCCTGAGAACATGGCGACGGCCTGTTCAAGCAACTCCAGTGCCTTCGCCATCGGCATTCCGCCGAACCTGCTGTATTTCCACAGGATATTCTGGAATTCGACGCACCAGAAGGCCGGGACAATCCATTCAGCATCCGCATCGCGGAGGGCCTGTGCCCTGGCCGTGCGTTCGCCCCGTACGAGATAGAAGGCGACGATGTTGGCATCCACTACAATCATGCGCGCCCTTCCCGCTTGGCAGCGTTGATGAAATCGCTCGTCAGCGGGAAGCTCCCCCGATACGCCTTGAAGGGCGGGACAGGCCGCGCGCGATGCAATCCCTGCTCCAGGATAACGATCGCCTGCTGAATCATGGAGCGGTGGTGGTTGACCGCTTCGTCTTTCAGGCGGCGATGCAGTTCAACGGGCAAGTCCTTGATCACCAATGCAGGCATTGTACCCTCCACTTGTCTTTTGCTAGCATAATACTAGCATCCGGCCCGCGAGTCAATGTTCCCGACTGGTCGAATCCGGATACCCGAGCTGCCGGATTGCGCCGGGCCCGGGAAGCTGCTAGCTTCTGGAGCGATTCGGCGTTGTGTGCGGCATCAGGCAGAAACAATGGAAAACCCGTATCTCACGCTCCACAGGGAATTCAGGGAAGCCGGCGCAGATGTCCTGCTCAGTTCGGGACAGGCCTGTGTCGTGTTTGGAATAGCAGCTTTCTCGAAAGACGGCGACTGGATTGTCCGCGAGAACGAACGATCGTGCGGTGCGGTGCTGGACGTGTTGTCCCGGCACGAAGCTGCATACCGGCTCGGGGCGCCGCTTGACGTCGCCTGGTTGCGACTTGGATTCACGAGTCACTTCGAGTTTCGGACACCGGACGGGTTCAGGATGAGGACGGATTTCTGTTCGCGCCCGCCGCGCGTCAGGAACATAGGCAGGATGTGGAAGCAGGCTTTGCGCACGCAGGACATAGATGTCGTAGATGTGCAGTCGTTGGTTCAGTTGAAGCAGACCCGACGGATTCGCGACTATTCGATGATCGGCGCGCTCGCGGAAGTCGCGGGACTGGCTGGCAATGCCCCGACGCTGGCGCTCAACTATCTGCAGGACTATGAATTGCTTTCGAGCGCCGTGCGCAAATGGCCCGGGGATGCGGCATCGTGCCGGCGGGAAGCAGTACGGCTGCTTCTTGAAAAGGCCCCCAGGGCGCGTGTCGTCGCTGCCATCGCCATCGAACAGGACGCGAGAATACGGGAAGACCAAACGCGCATAGAAGCACTGCGGGGCCGACTCGCGACCTACGGACGCGAGTTCGCCCGACTGCGACTGAGATGGATGCGGACTGGTCCATCCCTCATGAGACAGCACAAGGAACTGACCGTGTTGGCCCGGAGTCTACTGGGAGGCCGCAGATGACAGACAGGCAGCTCACGGCAATCGGCAGACGGCTCCTGCGTCCCTATCGTATTCCCCCGGAATGTCCCTATCTCAGCGAGGACCAGCGTGAGCTGAGTACGTTGGACCTGAAGGGCCGTTCCGAGTGGATGGCTGAATGGCTCATGCTTGCGGCCTCTTCTCGTCGGTATTCGCCGCCGGTCACGCCGGGTGGGCAATGCGCTCAACTGAAAAGGAGGCGGCAGCTGCCCCGCAGAACCGGATGTCAGAAGAGTCTATCCTGCTAGACTTTTGCAACACGCGGAAGCGCAAGGTGTTATGGGGTGCTTTTTCGCGCCAGTGTGCCAGAACGATCTGACCCTCCCTTTCGGATTGCGTTCATAAACCACGCAATTGCGTTCTTCAGCAACTCATTTGCCGTTGGAGCCGCAACTCCCTGGAATGGGGGGTATCTGCCGGAAGACTGTCGTTTGTCGAGACGCGACCCTCGGTCCTCATCGACCCATGCCGACCGCATGCTTTGAAAATAGGGTTTCTGGCCTATTGACGACCCCGCATGTATTTCATAGGTTATATTCATCCGATGGAGGAGGCAAAATGAGTAGGATTATCGTCCAGATAGGTCGCAAGGGTCACTGCTTCCTTATGGGGATTGGCAGCATCCTCAATTTGTCTCCTGTTGGGCGGATGACCTTCCTTCACCAGCCCCCCCCTGATGAGTCTATTGGCTTCGATTTTACTCAGGTGGGACGAGACCTGTGGGCAGCGGTAGGGTCTTATGATCCGTCTCGGACAGATATTGTCCACACGTCTCAGAAGACGAAACAACTGGACTTCGATAAACAGCTTGCTTCCAGATGAGCAAGTTACAGTCATCACCCCAATCGCCAGCGGTCCGAAGCGCAACCATGACCGTGACGGCGATGAAAGGGCCGATCCCTCCACCCGAGATTCTTTCCGGATACGAACAGGCTCTTCCTGGAGCCGCCGACCGAATCATGCGAATGGCCGAAAACGAACAGGTCCATCGGCATGGACTTGAGGAAAAGGATCTGAGGTTCGGGGTCTCACTGGTGGCCCTTGGACAGATATGCGGATTGTTTGTTGGTTTGTTTGGTATTGGGTGTGGAACACTGCTACTGTTGCGTGGGTGTAGCATTACAGGCTTCGCGGCTTTGCTTGGCAGCCTAGCCACGTTGGTAACGGCCTTCATTTACAGCCAGCGTCAATCCACGCGGCGACTTTCCGAGAAGCCACGACCGCCCGTGACCGAGCCAAAACAGAACTAAACTCCTTCCCTCTCCTTTTCAGCGGCCCCTATCATGCTTGAGTTCGCTCCGCTCTTGCTTCCGTATCTTCTTATCCTCCCGGACAGCGGGGAATTCACTTTCCAGCAATCGAAGACGTCATTCACCACTGGCAGCCACACATCAGGAGTTGAGTTCTAAGTTCAGGGTGACCCTTGCTGCTCCGGATTTTGCTTGGAACACCCTTTCCTCGGGGTATAGTGTGACCCATACAGGGCGGCACACTATAGGTGGTCTTTTTCTACTTCACAGGGATCGTGCGGGACTGGGGGGAACATGAGCGATAAACCGATGCACATTGCCTTCATTTTGGTGGACGAAGTCAAAACCGGAGTCATGCGTGGCGGAATGCTCATAACAGACGCGAACGGTAAACCTGTTGAATTCCGCTGCACATCTCCAATCAAGCCTAATGCCGTGCAGAAGACGCTCTACGGAAACACCCTTATGCCGCATATAGCATCAGAGCTTGTCGGTCTCCCACTGTTGGTAAATGCACAGACGAAGCCGAGCGTTGTTCTTGTTCAACAAGAAGAATTCCTGTCGATGCGCGCAAAACAGGAACTACCCCTTATTCTGGCGAGGAGACAAGGGCAAGACATGAAGGTGGCGACGGAAGAGAATTCATCATCGCCAGAAGAACTCGTCACCAGTCCGTCCGGTAAGTTCGCCCCAATCGTTCTCACCAGCCATTGGGATTTTGCCGGAGACATTGCACAGTGCAAGCAAGCCCTTGGGTCTGCTTTTGCCACTTGCGATTTGCTTGAACCCTTTGAACGAGTACGTGCTGCTTTGGCAACGGTTCATGAACAGGGGGTTCTGTCGGAATAGAGCCCATATGTTGACCGTAGCCACAAAACCGGACCCAGTCGGTAGCTTCCGATGCAGGATGGGAAAACGCCTTGCCGGATTTGACGAACCGGACATTCACCGCGTAAAGACCGAGATTCGCGCTACGTGCCTTAAAGCTTCTACAACAGACCTGCTGTTTCCCCGCGTCGCCCTTGACGGATTCCCAGTGTTGGGAAATGTGTCAACAGGTGTGTTGCCGCCATCCGATTTCGTACTGGAGCAGGCGAGAACCCAAGACGCGACAAATCTGTTCTCAAAATGTCCACGAATATCGCAGAATCTCTTTGTCCCGCTTATACACGGTGACATGGGGGGGAAGCAGTACAGGGAGAACGAAGGGGAGCCTGATTTCGGCGAAAGGGCCGAGCAACAGCCAACAACCGAGAGAGTGGATGGATATAGAAAAGCTTTTCAACGCGTACAGAACAACCGGACAAGCGCGACTGTTAAACAACCGTCTTTCTGGGACATGCTCCTGCCCATCCTCCAGCCGCCCATTGCCTTTGATTTTGTGGACGTTCTTGATTTGCCACCCAGATGCAGCCCGTATCCGTTCCAGTGGGAAGGCATCAAGTTCTTGGTTGAACGAAAGGGTGCGCTCTTAGGCGACGACATGGGCACGGGGAAAACCGTACAAAGTGCATTGGCTATGCGGCTTCTGTTTCAACGAGGCGTAATCAAGTCGGCAGTGATTGTTTGCCCGCTGAGTGTTCTAAGACATTGGGACAGAGAGTTGGAACGGTGGGCTCCGGATTTACTGGTGACGGTCGTAAGAGGCAACAAAGAGCACCGCCAATTCTGCTGGCGGTACCTGGCACATGTGTGGCTGATAACCTATGACACCCTTCGGCAGGACATTGCGACGGAAGGTGGCAAGCTCAAGGAGAAGTTCGACCTTGTTATCCTTGATGAAGCACAGCGAATCAAGAATCCCGGAACGGGCATAACTAAAGCCGTCCGCGCCCTTAAGACCGAGTACAGGTGGGCTCTATCGGGTACTCCCATAGAGAACAAACTGGATGAACTCGTGGCTATCTTTGCCTACGTCCGGCCCGGCCTGCTCAAATACGAAGGGATAACACCCGCAGCAGCCAAAAGAGCAATCCAGCCCTATTTCTTGCGTCGAAGAAAGAAGGACGTGCTCAAAGACTTGCCAGAGAAACATGAGTACACGGTGTACCTTCGTTTCGAAGATGCACAAATGGCTACCTACAAGAAGATGGAGAAGGAAAGAGTTCTTCATCTGCACAAACAGGGGGAGACGGTAACGGCAGGAAATATTCTTACGTTGATTATGGAGCTGAAGAAACTCTGCAACAGAGACAGGGTCAGCGGAGAAAGCGCGAAGCTCACTTGGCTCAAGGAGAACATCGAGGACATGGTGTCCGAGAAGGACAAGGTGCTTGTGTTTTCCCAGTACCGAGAAGAGGACTTTGGTGGGCTGGACTGGCTTGAGAAAGAGATGGCTGATTACGGTGTACTGAACTACGGGGCCGCAAACACAGATACGAAACGCGACACAATGTTGAGCGCGTTCAAGAAAGAGCCAGAGAAGATGGTATTTCTCGGCAATCCAAGGACAGCAGGTGTTGGGTTAAATGACCTCGTCGCAGCAAATTACGTTATCCATTTTGACCATTGGTGGAATCCCGCAGTGACCAATCAGGCAACCGCCAGAGCGCACCGGCCCGGCCAGAAGAAGGAAGTGTTCGTGTATCACCTTTGGGTCGAAGACACGATAGAGGAAATGATTCAGAAGAAGTTGGAGGAGAAGCAGCTCCTGTATGACGCAGTTATCGACAGCCTCTCGGAAGAGGTCAAAGATGACATGTTATTCGATATCTATGATGACCTCCTCTCGAAGTATGGCTTTAAGTCCGTTCGGACGCCCACCGACACAAAGCCCGCTACCCCGGTAACGGCGCAGCCGTCCGATGACCACACATACGGGACCCCGCGAGATTTTGAGGAACTCGTTGCATCCTTGTTCCGGAACATGGGTTTTCACACTCGCTTGACCCCGGCATCGAACGACAAGGGAGTTGATGTTATTGCCGTCAAGGAAAGTGGTCTTTCGTACGAAAAACTTGCGGTTCAATGTAAACTTGTCTCTGCGCCGGTGGGTCGTCCTGTTCTCCAGCAACTGCTCGGCGTTATTGCCGCCGACCCCTCGTATACCAGAGGGGTGCTCGTCACAAACAACAGAATGAGTCGCGAGTCAGTTGAGCTGCTGAAAGAGAATGGACGACTGACGGCAATAGAAGGTTCTGACCTGACCCAGCTACTCAAGAAACATGCCGTGGCAAAGCAGGCCGGATTACCTTTTCCACTTCCGCCGACTCCAATCTCTCGCCCCGTTGGCAACGGCAAAGCATCCGCATAACCCGGTACTGGTGGGGACGCCCATCAAAGAGTAGGAGTCAATAGATAGATTTGTCCCGCCCCGCTTCTTGGGGCGGGTGTTTTCGTTCTTCATGTTGTACTCCGTTATACGTTGGCCCGTTTGTTCGCTTCGTTT
>Ga0172371_10003220_pt1 | contig 25430 bp, 23 predicted proteins | sample Lak12m_FD_114543 | JGI IMG/M metagenome (GOLD analysis project Ga0172371, IMG submission 114543) | Freshwater microbial communities from Kabuno Bay, South-Kivu, Congo - kab_022012_12m | ecosystem: Environmental > Aquatic > Freshwater > Lake | place: Democratic Republic of the Congo: South-Kivu... | reverse complement strand
GGGAGGCGCGATACGTCGTCCTCGGTCGCGCACATAGCGCTGCTATTCGCGCTTTCTGCGTCCTTGTCTGGCGCGTTCCCAGCGCACCTCCGCCGCGAGAAGTCATATTTCAGCAGCCTGCTAAGAGATGGGATGAAAGGGCCGGCCCGTTGAAGACAGAAGCCTTGGTCGCCGTGACGCACCGGCCGGCGCGGTACGGCGTCCTCGGTGCGCATTCTGTCCGAGGCGGACGCTACCCTATCTCTCACGGGGACTACAGGTGGGGAGGTGCGGGGTGCGAACGGCGGTCAAAAGGCGGAGACGGCGAAGCGTGGCCCGCTCTCGATTGTGTGGCGTCACTCTTCGGCAGCCTGCTGGGCGTGTTGTCCCGCCGCGCGTCGTCATGTGCGCCGCTGTCTGCGTGGCAGCCGCCTTGCTCCTCACATTGTACGTTTGGGGCTCCCTGGAGGTGGCCCGCGGGTCATCTGACGTGCCGCGTACTTCCGCTTCGGACCCGCATTCCGCCGCTGATTCACCGTCCACTTCGATTGTCCTGGCTGGGAACGGGGTGCAGATCGCGGTCGGCGCTGTCGTGGTCGGTCCATGCGGCAGCGCCCCGGAGTCGCCTCCCGATGCCGACGAAGCGACAGAGATGCGCCGGGTGGCCGTCTATCTGACCGTGTACAACGTGGGGGCGCGGGCGGCTACGTTCACACCCCTCGACGTCGCGTTGCGCGATGGGAGGGGAGAGGTCTACGTAGCGTACGATCCGGAGTGGAGCCGGAGCCCGGCTTTGCCGGGCTCGGCCCTCGAGCCGGGCGGGCAGGTCGAGGGGTGGCGGGTGTTCGAGGTGCCGGCGGCCGGGCTCGACTACTCGTTGCTCTACCGCTCCGATGCCATGGATTCGGCCGTCGCGGCCGGTCTGCCCCGCCTCCGCACCGCGGGCGACGATCGCTAGTGCCGGCGGGCCCGAAGACGACCGATACGCGCGATGGCAACGTGTCGGCCGATGATGTACAGTCCAGCGGGGCGTCCGAATCGCGGGGCGTCTGAGGTGGGTCGGGCCGGCCCGCAGATGTGTGAGGCCAAGGTTTAGGGGACGAGCGGAGGATGAATAGTGGGCGGTGTCGGCAGGATCCCGGTGAGGGTTGAGGAGATCCCGCTCGGCAGCCCCCGCATCAAAGCGTTCGCCGATGTTCCCTGGCGGCTCTATCGCGGCGATTCTCGCTGGACGCCGCCGCTGCGCGCCGATCTCTTGGGCAGCCGAATCCTAGGGCTTGACGGCCTTCTCACCCCGGCCCATCCCTACCACAGCGACGCCGAGGTCACACACTTCGTCGCCTGGCGTGGCGACGAAGCGGTCGGGCGTGTCTCGGCCGCCGTCAATCACCGTTACAACGACTATCACGATGAGCGTATCGGGTTCTTCGGCTTCTTTGAGTCTGTCGACGACGACGCGGTGGCTTCAGAGCTGCTCGACAGGGCCCGAGCGTGGGTGAGCGCGCGGGGCATGACGGTGTTCCGGGGCCCGGGCGAGTACTCTACGGCTACGCATGAACGCATGGGCGTGCTCGTAGAGGGGTTCGAGTACCCGCCGGTGGTAGAGCTGACACACAACCCTCCATACTATGGTCCCTTGCTCGAACGATATGGGCTCGGGAAGGCCATGGACTACCACGCGTATCACCTCGACGTCACCAAGCCCGCTCCGCAGCGGGTCGTGGAACTGGCGGACAGGGTGCGTCGGCAGCAAGATGTGACCGTGCGACAGGTCGTGCTGTCTCATCTCCGTGAGGAAGTGGCGCTGATCATCCAGATCTACAATGAAGCCTGGTCGGACAACTGGGGCTTTCTGCCGGTGACCGACGGAGAAGCGGCGGCGCTTGCCGATACGCTGAAGCCCATCGTCGATCCCGGGCTCATCCGGTTCGCGTATGTGGGCGGTGAGCCCGCCGCGGTTTTGGGTGCGTTCCCCGATCCCTACTATGCGCTCAGGCCCAGGTGGAGTTGGTACGGCGACTCAGACGCGATCCGGGTCGCCCGCTTGATGCTCACCCGCCGTCATCTTCCCCGCGCGCGCCTGATGTTCTTCGGCATTCGCCCGCATTTCCGCAGGCAGGGACTCGATGCGCTCCTGTATGACGACGTGTTCTCCTACGGTCGGACCAAGGGCTACCAGGAATGCGACATCTCCTTGCTGCTCGAGACCAATCATCTGATCTTGAAGGCGGCGCAGTCAATGGGGGCCCGCCACTACAAGACCTGGCGCATTTACGAGATGCCCACCCAGGGATGATGGAGTGTCCTGACGACGGCGGCGGTGTTCCGGACCGCTCGGGACTGGGCACGCGCTTCGAGGAGGCGCTTTCGTACGCCGCCGGCCTTCACCGCGACCAGGTGCGTAAGAGCACGGCCGTCCCGTATGTTTCACATCTGTTGTCCGTGGCGGCACTCGTGTTGGAGGATGGTGGCGACGAAGACCAGGCCATCGCCGCTCTGCTGCATGATGCGGTCGAAGATCAAGGGGGGGCTCCACGGCTGGAAGATATCCGGCTGCTCTTCGGAAACCGGGTGGCCCGCATCGTCGACGCGTGCACAGACTCCGACGAGACCCCGAAGCCGCCGTATCGCAAACGCAAGCAGGCCTATATCGACGATCTACCCGGCCAACCCCCGGACGTGCTTCGCGTCGCGCTGGCGGACAAACTCCACAATGCCCTCGGTCTGCTGCGGGGACTCCGCGGCGAGGGTCCCGTCGAGTTGTGGAAGCGTTTTGAGGCGGGTCCGCAGGACAAGTTGTGGTATCTGAGGGCGACCCTCGAGGTATTCAAGGCGCGCTTCGATAGTCCCTTGGTCGGCGAGTTCGAGCGGGTGGTAGGGGCCATCGAGGGTCTGGGAGGTGTCGAGCCGTCTCTCGATCCTGCGCATGGACTGGTGCCGCCGGGTTGGGCGGGAGCCGAGGGCAGGTACCGGGTGGCCACGTGTCAGTTCCAGCCCGTTTTTCTCGACGTGCCGGCGAACCTCGCCAAGATGGAGCAGATGGTCCGCCAGGCGGTCCGAGCGGGCGCCCGCCTTGTCGTCTTCCCGGAATGCTGCGTGACCGGCTACGGCGGCGGGCAGGTCGCCTACGAGATGGCGGCTCTGGCAGAGGTAGCCGTCGGAGATGACCGTGGGCCGGCCGTCCGGTGGATGGAAGCGCTGTGCGATGAGCTCTCCGCGGGCATCGTGTTCGGCCTGGTGGAGACTTCGCGGGGTTTCGTCTACAACTCGGTCGTGACGGTGCTGCCCGGCGCGGGAGTGGCCGGGGTCTACCACAAGACCCACGTGCGGCAGTCGGAAGGCAAGATCTTCGCGTCCGGCGACGGGTTCAGCCTGATGCCCGGTCCCGTGGGCACCTTCGGCCCCCTTGTCTCTCATGACCTCGAGTTTCCTGAAGCCTCTCGGATACTGGCGCTGCGGGGCGCTCAGCTGATAGCTGTCTCGGCGGCGGATTCGCGTCTGCGGGAAGATACCCAGCGCGCATGTGCTCGGGCTCGGGCGATGGAGAACAGCCTCTTCGTGACGGTCGCGAACTGCACGGGTAGCGGGAGGGACGCCGAGTTCTTCGGGGGAAGCAGTATCATCGATCCCTCAGGGCGCGTACTTGCGGAGGCGGGAGTAGGCGAGGCCGTTCTGGTGGCCGATATCGACCTCAGCGTGATATCCACAGTGGTCGCGGGCACGGACTACCTGGCGGGCAGACGCCCCGAACTCTACGGAGGCCTCTCCTAGTAGCGGCCGATCAGCTTCCAGATACCCCGATGGATGACGTGGAAGCTCGCTGTCGGAGCCAGATACATGACCGCGCAGCCACCCGACTGCACGTCGGCTCCCTGCAGGCGACAAAGCTCGAGTGCCTCAGGGGTGTCGGTCATCTGGTGCAGCCAGATCTGAGTAAGGCCGTGGTCCAACACTTCCCGTACCACATCGGTCGATCTCTCGGGGGCCACCTCGACGACCACGGCCTGGGCGTCGGCGGGTATCTCGGCCACCGAGGAGAGGAACCCGGGCTGCCCACCAGCCAGATCGACCGGGTACACGGTCTTTCCCCGTTCCTCCAGGTATCGCCGGGTCATCGCAGGAAACGTGCGCGTACGCGAATCGCCGATCACGGCGTAGCGCTCAAGACCGAAGAAGCTCTCTTTGGACGACACCTTCTCCTCCTCCTGTTCTCATGCCATCGGGTGGTACTTCATGACCATCTCCCTCGATGCACATCAGCTTACGCCAACGGTCAGCCGTGCGCTATCATCGTATCGAATCATCAACCTCGGGACGTCGGAGTGACACATCGATGTTTGCGACCGTTGACCGCATATTCCAGCAGTTGAGCCACGATGTGCCGGATGTGCCGTTCAGGGTGCGGATGTGGGATGGCACTGAGAAGTCGTATGGAGAGGGCGAAGAGAAGTTCCTACTGAGCTTCAATACGCCGGAAGCTCTCAGCGACGTGCTCACCAGGGGCTCCCTGGGCTTTGGGGAAGCCTACATGAACGGGGGTCTCGACGTTGAGGGAGACCTGCAGTCGCTCATCCGCTTCGCCTTTCAACCGGTCGTACAGGAGCTGCATCTGAGCGCCCGCGACAAAGGGCGACTTCTGGCCCACGTCGTCAAGCACCGCAACAACCAAAAGCGATCTCGGGCGAATGTGCGACACCACTACGATCTCGGCAATGACTTCTATCGGTTGTGGCTGGACGAGAGCATGACCTACTCGTGTGCGTACTGGGACGACGAGTGTCGGACCCTCGACCAGGCACAACGGGCCAAGTACGATCATATCTGCCGCAAGCTGCACCTCCGCGCGGGAGAGCGCCTGGTGGACATCGGCTGTGGCTGGGGCGGCATGCTCGCTTATGCCGCGGCCGAGTATGGAGTCGAAGGCGTGGGATACACGCTGTCCGACGAGCAGTATTCGTACGCGAATCAGCGCCTCAAAGACCTCGACCTGTATCCCGGCGTACGGGTTGAACTCGCCGATTACCGTGACATTGAGGGGAAGTTCGACAAGTTCGTGTCCATCGGCATGTTCGAACACGTGGGCAAGGAGTACTACGGCGTCTTCTTTGACAAAGTGCGCGAGCTCCTCGTGGATGGTGGCATCGGTCTGCTTCATACGATCGGCACGGAGAAGGAGAGTGACACCGACCCCTGGATCAGCACCTACATCTTCCCCGGCGGCTATCTCCCGACCTTGGCGGCGATCGCACAGAACATGGGCGAGCGCGATCTGGTCATCTCCGACGTGGAGAATCTGCGCCTGCACTACGCCCGCACGCTCGATGCCTGGGCGGCCGAATTCGAGACGCACGAGGCGGAGATCCGCGAGCGGCTGGGCGATTCGTTCGTGCGCATGTGGCGCTTCTACCTCAACAGCAGCTCCGCGGGTTTCAAGTGGGGAGACACGAGAGTGTTCCAGATCGCGTTCACCAACGGACTCCGCTTCGACCTGCCCATGACGCGGGCGTACCTGCACGCGACGTAGGCCGTGCTGAGGGACGTAGCCGCGGCCACCAGAAACGCAGCGGCAGCCGGGACCACACCCGCCGGCGGTGGCGGCGGTTCGGCGGGGAGCTCACCAGCTCCCTTTCAGCTGAGTGCGTATGTCGGCCACCGTCACCTGCGGGGAGGCCCGCGACTCGGCTCCGCCGGCGCCCGCGAACACGTTCATACCCGTGACGCGCTCCTCGAACCACGGCCGCACGGAGGGGGAGATGAACCGTGTGAGCTGAGCGTAGCCGTGACTGTCGGTGGGTCGGCGGGGCACGGGGTAGTAGCGGAGCGGGCAACAGACGTAGAGCCAATCCTTGGCCCGCGTCAGGGCCACGTAGAAGAGCCGCAGTTCTTCGTCGATCTGCTCCGGGGTTCCGGTGGCCATGTCGGAAGGGATGTTGCCGTCGGCGGCATGGATAACGTAGACGGCATCCCATTCGAGGCCCTTCGCTGAGTGCATGGTGCTGAGGATGAGATAGTCCTCGTCGAGGTAGGGGGGGCCGGCGAGATCGCCGGTGTAGCTGGGGGGGTCGAGGGTGATCTCGGCCAGGAAGTGGGTTCTATCGGGATAGCCTGCGGCGAGGTGCTCGATCTGTTCCAGGTCGCGTAGTCGAGCCGCCGCATTATCGTAGGCACGCTCGAGCAACGGGGCATACACTGCGCGGATCCGGCTGATCTGTTCGGGGAGGCCTCCGGGGTCGGGCCCGGAGAGTCCGGTCAGTAGTTCGACCAGAGCGGGCCAACTCTCGGCCGCCGCTGCAGGAGGGCGTTCGGTCGCCCAGGCCTCGAATGGTCCCTCCATGCCGGCGCCGACGAGGGCGGCCGTCAGCTCTCGGGCTCGCGCGGGGCCGATGCCGGGAACGAGTAGCAACGCCCTCATGCCGGCGATCTGATCGCGGGGATTCTCGGCCACACGGAGAAACGCCAGCAGGTCCTTGACGTGGGCCATCTCGACGAACTTCAGGCCGCCGTACTTGACGAAGGGAATGTCGCGCCGGCCGAGCTCCAGTTCCAGGGCAAGACTGTGGTGCGACGCGCGGAAGAGCACCGCCTGCCTGCGGAGGGGGAGCCCCGCTTCCCGGTGGTCGAGGATGGTCTCCACGAGGAATCCCGTCTGGCTGTCTTCATCTTCGCACAACACGAGCTGGGCCGGCTCGCCCTGCGCACGGTCCGTCCAGAGATTCTTCTCATAGCGTTCGCCCGCCTGGGCGATGACGCGGTTGGTGACATCGAGCAAGGGCGCGGTGCTGCGGTAGTTGCGTTCCAGGGTGATGACGGTGGTGTCGGCGAACTGCGAGGGGAAATCGAGAATGTTCCGCACAGTGGCCGCGCGGAACGAGTAGATGGATTGGGCATCGTCGCCCACCACGGTGACACCCGTGCCGTCGGGGCGGAGCAGCCCGACTATCTCGGCCTGGAGGGCGTTCGTGTCTTGATACTCATCGACCAACACGCGATCGAAGCGCGCGCGCACCGCTTCACCCGCGACGCTGTCTCGGAGGAGACCGCGCCAGAACAGCAGGAGATCGTCGTAGTCGAGCACGGATTGCTCGGCCTTACGGTCGACGTAGCCGCCGAACAGCGCACGCAGATCGTCGGCGTGATCGCGGCACCAAGGGAACGCGCTCTCAAGAACCGGTTCGAGTCGTCCGCCGGTATCGACGCAGCGACTGTAGATGTCGAAACACGTGGCCTTCTGCGGGAAGCGACGTTCGCGGCGCGACAGGCCGAGTTCGGTGCGCACGAAGTTCATGAGGTCCTCGGCGTCCGTTCGGTCGAGGATGGTGAATCCCGGGTCCAGCCCGATGGAGCGACCGTGGAGCCGAAGCAGACGCGTGGCAGTGGCGTGGAACGTGCCGCCCCACACCGAGCGGTCTTTTGTTCGAGGAGGCATGGCAGCGGTTCCGGCAGAGTGGCGGATGCGCAGCAGAGATTCGACCCGACGAAGCATCTCTCCCGCGGCGCGTCGGGTGAAGGTGAGGAGCAGTATGCGACCGGGATCCACTCCGGTGGCGATCTGATAGGCGACTCGATGGGCGAGCGTCGTGGTCTTCCCGGTGCCGGCGCCGGCGATGATCAGGAGCGGTCCGTTGCCGCAGGATGCCGCCTCGCGCTGTCGCTTGTTCAGCGATTCCAGCGAGGCTTCGGCGGCCGCGATCCCGGCGGGCCCGTGTGTCGCTTTCTGCATGTATGCAGCCTCCTCGTCGAGTAACGAGGAGAGTACCTGACGGCTCGGACGGAACGGGGGCGACGCTGGGAACGGGGGCGACGCGGGTGGCGGGGCGACGCGGGTGGCGGGGGTGATCGGGCGGAGCTGTTGCTACGAGTCTGGACCCTCGATCAAGACGACGCCGAGGATGGAGGGGCCGGAATGCGCGCCCACCGCCGGGCTCAATTGGGTCACGACGGTTTCGACCCCATGGCGCTCCGCCAGTTCGCGGCTCCACGTCTCGGCCTCGGATGGGTCGAGTGCGTAGTGCAGGCCGGCGAATTGCAGACCTCGGGAGGCGCAGTCGTCTACGAGGCACCACAGCGCCGTCTCGGCCGCCCGCTGCGACCGGGCTCGTGCCACAACCGCCGTGACGCCATCGCTGAACGTGAGGATGGGCCGCACATTCAGCAGCGAGGCAGCGACGCCCGCAGCCCGTCCCACGCGGCCACCCCGGACGAGGTACTTGACCGTGGGCAACAGGAAGTAGACTCGGGTGCGGGGGATCATGGTTTCGACGGCGGCCAGCACGTCGACGGCCTGTGACCCTTCGTCGGCCATCCGTGCGGCTTCCATCACCAAGAAGCCCAGACCGAGTCCGGCAGAGCGGGAATCGACCACGTGAATCCGTCCGGAGCCGATACCTGAGGCCACCGCGTAGGCGGAATTCAGGGTCCCGCTGAGCCCCGCTCCGATGTGGATGGAGATCACCTCGGCATCGTCCGCAGTCGCCTGTTGGTACGCGGAACGAAAATCGTCGGGAAGCGGTTGACTAGACGTACTGATCGCTCCCGCCTCGATCCGGCGATAGAAGTCGCCGGCGGAGAGGTCGCCTCCATCCCGACAAGGGACTCCGTCAAGGATGTACCGCTGAGGGATCACGGTGACGCCGTGGGCCGCCGCCCATCCGGCAGGCAGGCAGCTCGAGCTGTCGGTGACGATGCGGAGCGTCAAGGGTACCGTCGAGCCCCGGTCGGAGCCGGATTCGGGGTCACGCGCGGGTGAGCCAGCCGCGCACGGCGGCCTCGACGCCCCCGCCGGTGCCCTCTACCGTCTGTGCGAAGCGCTCAGGTAGGTCGGCCAACTCTGCCAGAGGACCGGGAACGGCTTCACGGGGCGCGAGGCGCTGTACGGCGGCCAAGAGATCCAATCCGGATAGGTGGGAAGCACCCGGCGGCAGAGGCTCGCCGTAGGGGACGCGATGCAGGGCTCTGTAGACGTCGGCGCCGAACTTGGCCCAATGGGCGGTCGACACCACGAGCATGGGAGCATCGCCCCGATGCCGTGTCGCCGCGTCCCAGGCGACGGCGCTGTGGGGATCGAGGAGGTAGCCGTAGCGGTCGAAGACCTCTTTGATCACGTAGAGGCTGCGGTCGTTGCTCACGTAGTCTCCTACAAACAGTTCCCTGAGCGCGGCGAAGGTGTCGTCGTCCACTCGGAACAGACCGGTGGTGGCGAGTTCGGTCATCCATCCGCCTACCCGCTGAGGATCGCGGCAGAGTTCGTACAGGAGTCGCTCTAGATTCGACGAGATGAGGATATCCATGGAAGGCGACGGCGTCGTCACGAACTCGCGGTCGGCGATATCGTAGACGCCGCTGCCGATGAAGTCGGACAGGACGTTATTCTCGTTTGAGGCGCATACCAGGCGGCCCAGCGGGACCCCCATCCGTTTCGCGTAGTAGGCGGCGAGGATGTTGCCGAAGTTGCCGGTGGGCACGCATACGTCGAGCGGATCCCCGGGCGCCACGGCGCCCCGGGCGGCCATATCCGCGTACGCGCTCGCGTAATAGACGATCTGGGGCAGCAACCGCCCCCAGTTGATGGAGTTGGCCGAGGAGAGTTCGATGTGTCCCCGGTCGCGCAACTCGCGGTTGAAGGCCGCGTTGTTGAAGGCCGCCTTGACCGCGTTCTGGCAGTCGTCGAAGTTCCCCCGTACTCCGAATACGGCTACGTTGCCGCCGCGCTGTGTGACCATCTGCTTCCGCTGGATGTCGGACACGCCTTCGACCGGGAAGAAGACGGCGATGCGGGTGCTCTCCCGGTCGGCGAAACCCTCAAGGGCGGCCTTGCCTGTGTCTCCCGACGTGGCCACCAGCACCAGATAGTCGGACACGTCTTCATTCGCCGCGCGCCGCATGGCTATCGCCTCGGAGAAGAAATGGGGCATGCACTGCAGGGCCATGTCTTTGAAGGCCGAGGTGGGGCCGTGCCACAACTCGAGGACGTGCGACCCCGGAGCCACGCTTACCACCGGAGCGATCTCGGAATGGTCGAAGTTCGCCCCGAACGCCTGCGACATCAACGCATCGATGCGCGCGTCCGGCATGTCCACCCCGAAGCGCCGGAAGACCAGGGCCGCCCGCTGATGGTAGGGCAACTTCGCCAGCGCCACCACGTCAGAGAGGCCGAGCCCGGGCAGGCTGTCGGGTACGTAGAGCCCTCCGCCATGAGCGATGCCCTTGATGACCACTTCGGTGAATGTCGGGTTCCCGGGATCGAGCCCGCGCGTGTCGTGATAGCGGATGACGTCCATGACTCCATGGTAGCAGGGCCGTCGCGGCGCGTGCCAGCCGCCCGCGATGATGGTCACCCGGCGGTGATGGCAGAGGTCTTGATTCCCAACTCGCCGGTGCCTACAGTGAGGGTACGTGAGCGCGGCGGCGTCGGCGGAGAAGGTGATCGGAGCCGGCGCCGGAGAGGGGCACCTCAACAAGAGGGGGATCGCATGAGCGTCTTGTTCGAACCGTTCCACATCGGCCCGCTCGAGGTTAAGAATCGGTTCGTCAGGTCGGCCACCTTCGAGGGTGGGGGTGACGGACGGGGAGGTGTGACCGACAAAGCGATCGCCCACTACCGCGCTTTGGGCCGGGGAGCAATCGGGACCATCATCACCGGCTTCATGTATGTCCGGCAGGACGGCAAGGGCGGCCCCTCCGCTCTGGGCATCGACCGCGATGCGCTGATCCCCGGCCTTCGCGGGCTTGCGGATGCGATCAAGATCGACGGCAGCCGCGCCGTGTTCCAGCTGCACCATGCCGGGGGACAGGCGCTGAAACGGGTGACCGGGAGTTCTCCCCGCACTCCCTCGGCCGATCGCCGAGACCGGTTCTCCCGCATCATGATGGGCGCCTGGTCTCCGTTGTCCCCCTCGGAGCTGCGGCTGCTGGCTGCGGATTTCGGAGCGGCTGCCCGGCGGGCCAGAGAGGCCGGCGCCGACGGTGTGCAGCTTCACGCGGGACATGGTTATCTCCTGAGCGAGTTCCTTTCTCCTTTCTACAACCGACGCGACGACGACTACGGCCGCGACGTCGAGGGGCGCTACCGGTTCTTGGGTGAGGTCATCGGGGCGGTGCGCGCGGAGGTTGGCTCCGATTTCCCGCTGCTGGTCAAGATGAACATCGACGACGGCACACCCGAACCCGGCATGACCCCCGAGTTGGCTGCCGCCTACGCCTCCCGAATGGTCCGAGACGGCGTCGACTGTCTCGAGATCAGCGCCGGAGGGGTTCTGGCGCCTTTTGTTCTCTGCCGGGGAGAAGCACATCCTGAGGATTTCGCCAGCATCGTGCCGTGGCCGGCCAGCCGCCTGCTTGGGCGCACCATCGCGGCGACGCCACAGCCGCCGTTCGTCGAGGCATACAACGCGCCACTGGTTGGACCCGTCAAGGCGGCTTTGGGGAACGTGCCTCTCGCGCTCGTGGGAGGCATGCGGACAGTACCGGTGATGGAGGAGTGCGTCACCAGCGGCACGGCCGACCTGATCTCGATGTCCCGTCCCCTGGTGCGTGAGCCGGGACTGATCGCCAAGTTCAAGGCGGATCCAAGCACGGTCACGGCGTGCATCTCCTGCAGCCGCTGCCTCGCAGCTTGCTTCCACGACCTGCCGATCCGCTGTTATGTCAACGGACTTCCCAAAAAGGGGAAACGCAACTGAGGGTTGCGGTTCAAGGGCCGTGACTGCTGACCCTACCGCGCCTCCGGAACCTGTGAAATGCCCACGTTGTTGAACAATATGTCCAGTCGCCCGAAGCGGCGCACGGCTGAGTCGACAGCGCGGAGGCACTCCTCTTCCCGGGTGTGATCCGTCGCGAAGAAGGCGGCACCTCCTCCGAAGGCCTCTATCTCGGCCACCAGCGAAGCGCCCTTGTCGGCCCGTCTTCGAGGCGGACTCATCTGGCTCCGTCCCCCTTCTCGGGCGAACCAGGCGCCGGATACTCGAGAGAGTGTTCCGTCGCGTGAATCCCCGGTGGATACAGATCGTCCACCCGTTTGAACCGGTAGGAGAAGATGGTCCGTAGCTGGAGGGCGACGATCGACGCTGCCAACCGCCCCAACACGCCGAAGGGCAACTCGTAGTCCACTCGGTCCTCCATGAGGGTTCCGCCGTCTCTACTCGGTTCGAAGCAGTGGGTATGTATCCACGACCGGTACGGGCCCTTCACCTGTTCGTCGACGAACCCTTGGCCCGGGTCGAGTCGTAGGATCCGGGTCTTCCAGCGTAGTGGGACGCCGAAGAGCCGCAGTCTGTACTCCAGATGGTCGTCGGCCTTGAGCCTTCTCGCGGGCGCCGCGACGATGTGGAATCCCAGCCAACCGGGGGTGATGTCTTCAAGATTGCGGGCGGACTCGAAAAAGGGGAAGACCTCGGCCACCGGCCGGGGGATGAGCTGCCGTTGCCGAATGGGGGAACGACCCGAACGTCGCGTCACCGCGCCATGGCTAAGGCGGGGACCTACATGCGGCTCGGTGCTTGTCGGTCGTGCCATACGTGACAGGTGCCCGAGGGAACAGGTGGCAAAACAGGCAGACGTTGGGCCGTCGGGTCTCGGCCGCCGGTAGTTGGCGCTTGCCGGGTGCAATAATGTCCATCACCGGGTAGCACACAGCGGAAAGTGCAGCGGTGGCGACCACCGCGCTCGGGCATTACATCTGCGTTCGGCGGGCTCACGAGCCGGCCGAACGCATGTCGACCAGGAGGATTGACTCAGCATGAAGGTACTCGTGATCGGCACCGGCGGCGTGGGCGAATGCGCGGCCATCATCGCCAAGCGTCGCGATCCCACGGGGGAGTGGCTGCAGACGTGCGTCATGTCCGACTACAGCCTGGAGCGTGCCGCCCGGTTCTCGCATAAACTCAACGATCCGCGCTTCCCCGCCGAGCAGGTGGACGCGGGCAACGTCGCCCAGATGGTCGCTCTCGCCAAGAAGCACGGCGTCGATCTGATCTTCAATGCGGTGGCGCCCAACTTCAACCAGGCGATCCTAGCGGCGGCCCTTGAGGCAGGCACGGACTACATGGACACCGCCATGACCCTGTCCGCGCCGCATCCCACCGACCCCTTCAACCAGTGTGGGGTGAAGCTGGGCGACGAGGAGTTCCCGCTCAACGACGCGTTCGCCGCCAAGGGCCGTCTGGCTATGGTCGGCTGCGGGGTCGAGCCCGGCATGGCCGACCTTTTCGCCCGCTATGGCGCCGACCACTTCTTCGACGAGGTCGAGGAGATCGGCATCCGCGACGGCTCCAACCTGGAGATCCCCGGCTTCAGCGGCATCAGTTTCGGCTTCTCCATCTGGACCACCATCGAGGAGTGCACCAACCCGGCCATCGTGTGGGAAGCGGGCAACGGCTGGTGCACCGTCCCGCCGTTCTCGGAGCCGGAGCCGTTCTGGCTACCGGAAGGCATCGGGACGGTCGAGGTGGCCCACGTGGAGCACGAGGAGGTCATCTCGATCGGCCGCAGCGCCCACCTGCTGAAGGGCGTCAAGAAGGCCACCTTCAAGTACGCCCTGGGTGACGAGTTCATGCGCGCCATGGAGGTCTTCAAGGCCGTCAACATGGACAACAAGGAGAAGATCCGGGTGGGCGACGTCATGGTGGCGCCGCGGGACGTCCTCGCCGCCGCCGCCCCCGACCCCATGGAGATCGGCCGGCGCTACGTGGGCAAGACGGCCGCCGGCACCTGGATCCGGGGCAAGAAGGCCGGTCTGACCCGCGAGGTCTACCTCTATCAGGTGGCCGACAGCCAGGAGTGCGTAGAGAAGTACGACCAGCAGGTGGTGCAGGCTCAGACGGCCTTCACACCCGTGATCCTCTGGGAGTTGATGGCCGCCGGCAGGTGGGCCGGCTACAAGGGCAACCCCGAGAGCGGTGTGCGGTGCCCTGAGGAGTTCGCAGCCGACGACTACGTGGCCCTGATGGCGGAGTACGAGTTTCCCGGCGGCGTCTTGGAGATGGAGTCGGAGTACAAACTGGCCCAGGATCGCAAGGCGCTCGTAGGGCCGGCGACGGGGGGTCCGCTCGAGTCGGCCGATCGTGGTGCACGATGAGCCGGTTGCCGTCTGCCGACGTGCGGGTTGCGTCCGCGGCAGTCATGTCGTGACGCAGCAGCGCACCGGCGCGGCCGACCGGCGACGGGGGGTGGGCCGCGAAGTTACGCGTGGTTGCGCAGTTTGAGTTCCAGCGGGTGGGTGCAAGTAGTACTGCTCGGCCAGATACGGTTGCTCAAACCGGCGTACGTAGTGGTTGAGCAGCGTGATGGGCACGATCAGTGGCACCAGCCCCGCTCGGTATGCCTCGATGACTTCGAGCAACTCCTGCTTCTCATCGGCCGTCAGGTCGCGCTTGAAGTAGCCCATGATGTGGTGCAGCACGTTCACGTGCTTGCGCGGCGTGGCTCGAAGCGCCAGTGCATTGAGCAGCAGCGCCTGGTAGCCGTCCAGAAGCTCTCGCTGCTCGTGGGCCTTGGCTTCCGCCACCAGCCGGCCGGTCGCGCGGTAGTGCTCGTTGCTGTGGGCCATGAGCAGCAGCTTGTGTGTGCTGTGGAAGCGGACCAACGCTCCGCGGCTGGGCTTGCGCACCACCTGATCTCGCCAGCGCTTGAGCGTGAACACGCGCTCGATGAAGTTCTCCCGGATATCCGCGTCGTTGAGCCGCCCCTCTTCTTCAACGGGAAGCGCGGGGAAGTGCTCCACGAACGCCCGGGCGAACATCCCCACGCCCCTGCGGATGGGCATGCCGCTCTCCGCATATACCTTCACCCGCATCAATCCGCTGCTGGGGGAGTCCTTCTTGAAGATGAAACCGCATAGGTCCTCGGCCTCGAGTTCGAGCACACGGCGTTGGGCCCAATCGCTCATCAGTGCGGTGCGGTCCTCGCCGGTGCGTACGGCCACCAAACGCGGCTGCTCGGCATCGCCGACCAGCCTCATCGCTTCCCGGGGGACACCCAGACCGGCCTCGACCTCGGGACAGACGGGCACGTATTCCACGAACCGGCCGAGTTCGCCCACCAGGAACTGATCGAGCTTGTGCCCGCCGTCATAGCGCACGGGCCGTCCAAGGAGGCAGGCGCTGACGCCCAGTCTGATCGTCTGTGGCTTAGCATCCATGTACTGCAGGCTTACGATCCAAAGGACGCGGTAGGTTCCGTGTCGCGCCCGCGCAGCCATCGGTCCATGGCGAACGCGGCCTTCTTGCCGGCTCCCATAGCCAGAATGACGGTGGCCGAACCGGTGACGATGTCGCCGCCTGCGAAGACGCCCGGCAGGTTGGTGGCTCCACCCTCGTCGGTGTTGATATATCCGTATCGGCTGAGCGCGAGTCCCGGCGCGGCCTGCAGGAGGAGCGGGTTGGCCTTCGTGCCCACCGCCGAGATAACGGTGTCGCAGTCGATGGTGAAGTCGCTGTCCATGACGCACACCGGTGCACGTCGGCCGCTGGAGTCCGGATCGGTGAGCTCCATGCGCGAGGCGGTGATGCCGATGACCCACCCGTCGTGGCCGAGGATGGCCTGCGGTGAGCACAGCATCTTGAATTCGACACCCTCTTCACGCGCGTGATGCACTTCTTCGCGCCGGGCGGGCATCTCGTCTTCCGTGCGGCGGTAGACCAGGAAGACTTCGTCCGCGCCGAGACGGAGTGCCGTTCGGGCGGAGTCCATCGCCACGTTGCCGCCGCCAACGACCGCGACCTTGCGGCCACGCCACACGGGCGTGTCCGAACGGGGGAACTCGTATGCGCGCATCAGATTGACCCGGGTCAGGAACTCGTTGGCCGAGTAGACGCCGTTCAGGTTCTCGCCCGGGATGCCCAGGAACACCGGCAAGCCGGCGCCGGACCCGATGAAGACGGCGTCGTAGCCCTCCTCGCCCAGCAGCTCGGGAATAGTGACCAGTCGACCGACTACGGTGTCGGTCTCGATAGTCACCCCCATCTCGGCCAGCAGTTGGATCTCGGCCCCGACGATCGCCTTGGGCAGACGGAATTCGGGGATGCCGTACGTGAGCACGCCTCCAGGCTCGTGCAGCGACTCGAGGATGGTGACCGAGTGCCCGAGTTGAGCGAGCGCGCCGGCGCAGGCGAGGCCGGCCGGACCGCTGCCCACGACGGCGCAGCGGAACCCACTTGCCGGTGCTACCTCCGGCACGCAGCGCTTGTCCAGTTCGCAGGCCAGATCGGTGTCGCCGAGGAAACGTTCGAGCCTCCCGATCGCGACCGGATCACCCTTCTTGGCGAGCACACACGCGGCTTCGCACTGTTCTTCCTGAGGGCAGACGCGGCCGCAGACCGCGGGGAGCGCGTTGCGTGCCTTGAGCACCGCGGTTCCCGCCGACATATCGCCGTCGATGATGGCGCCGATGAACCCGCGAATATCGATGTTCACCGGACAACCTTCGCTGCAGGTAGGGATCTTGCACTGCCGACAGCGCATGGCCTCGGCGCGCGCGTCTTCCGCCGAGTAACCCAGACCGACCTCCGCGAAGGTCGTGCGCCGCTCGGCAGGATCCCGCTCCGGCATGGGCGTGCGCGGCGCGCGGGATGGTTTGTGGCGGGGTTTGTCGGCACCCGGCGGCGTCGGCTCGACAGTGTCGCCGGCCTCGGGGGTGGCGCCTGGGGCGTCGTCTACAGGGTGCATCGGCACTCCCGGGAGTAGCGGGCATCGGCGGCGCGTTCGTCGTCGACGTAGACACGTTGGCGGCTCATGAGTTCCTCGAAGTCGACCGCATGACCGTCGAAATCGGGGCCGTCGACGCAACCGAACCGGGTCTGGCCTCCCACCGTGACCCGGCAGGCACCGCACATGCCGGTGCCGTCGACCATGATGGGGTTGAGCGAAACGGTGGTCGGTACGCCGAACTCCCGCGTGGTGGCCGCGGCGAACTTCATCATGATCGCCGGACCGACCGCGAACACGTGGTCGACCTCGCCGTGTGCGCACAGTTCTTTCAGCGGGTGCGTGACCAGGCCCTTGCGCCCGGCCGAGCCGTCGTCCGTGACGACCAGGAGGTCGCGTAGCGGCAGGGTCCGCAGCTCTTCTTCCAGCACCAAGAGGTCGGCCGTCCGGGCGCCGAGGATGACGGTGACGTCGCTGCCCGCCTCCGCATATGCGCGCGCCACCGGATACGCCACCGCCGCGCCCACGCCTCCGCCTACCACGACGACGCGGCCGAGATCACCGACATGGGTGGGTACGCCGAGCGGGCCCACGATGTCCTGAAGTGTCTCGCCGACGTGCAGATGGGATAGCTCGTGTGTGGTCTTGCCGACCCTCATGAAGACGAATCGAATCCAGCCCTCCTCGGCCGACCAGTCGCTGAAGGTCAGCGGGATGCGCTCGCCGTGCCTGCCGGTCCGGACCATGAGGAACTGTCCGGCCTGTGCCTTGCCCGCGACCCTGGGAGCTTCGACACCCATCTCGAAGACGGTGTCGGAGAGTTGTCTCTTGTGAACGATGCGGAACACGTATCCTCCGTCGTGTGTATGGAGACGGCGGGCGTCTGCCCGCCTCGAACTAGTATAGTGGTTGACCTGGTCTTTGTCGGAAAGCCGCGCGCTGAGGAGGCACTACGTGTCCAACGAGTTCTGGTCTCACTGGGCGTGGCCGTTGGCCACGGCGATACTGGCTTTCGTGTACACGGGTCTGGTCTTCCGACAGTGGCTCAAACGGCGACGGCCGCAGCAGGCGGCCTGGACCATCGGCCTGCTCTTCTATGCGGTAGCTGCGGCGATGGAGACGTGGTCGGAGTACCAAGGCCATTGGGATCCGTTGGTCTACCGCTTCTACATCGTGCTGGCGGCGTCGCTGGTGGGATTCCTGGGTCTCGGTACCCTCTACTTGATGTCGCGCCGCCGGAAGTGGGGCGATAGGTACCTTGTCTTCAACCTGGTCTGCCTGGCGATCTTCCTCTATGGAGCGCTGACCGTGACGCTCGACAGTAGCACGTTGGTGCCGGGCATAACCGTAGGCGGCCAAGCTCTCGGCCCCAGCCTCTCGTTCCCCCGGGTCATGTCGTTGGTCTTCAATATCCCCGGTTCCATCCTGCTTCTCGGGGGAGCGGTGCTCTCTGCCTATCGGTTCGCGCGGAAGCGGGAGTACAAGTACCGGATGTGGGCCAACATGATGATCGCTGCGGGTACGCTCATCATCGCGTTCGCCGGTTCGCGGGCGCGTCTGGGCAACACCGCCGGGCTCTATCCGGCGGAGATGGTGGCCTCGGCGCTGCTGCTGGCCGGGTTCCTCACGGCGAGCACGCTGGACAAGGGCGCCCAGGCGATCCGTGATCGCATCGCGAGCAGGGAGTGACCCAACGCATCGGGGCGCGGACCCTTCTCGTTATATTGATCACTCTGGCGCTATGGGCCTCGGCCTTCGCCGGTATCCGCGCGGCCCTCGAGGCCTATCCGCCGGGCGAGTTGGCCTTCCTTCGCTTCGTGATAGCTTCTCTCGTCATGGGTGTGTACGTGGCGATCGCCCGTCCGCCGCTGCCGGCGTGGCGTGACATCCCCGCCATCCTCCTGCTGGGCTTCTTCGGGGTGACCGCCTATCACCTATGCATCAACTACGGCGAACAGACGATCACCGCGGGGGCGGCAAGCCTGCTGGTTGCTTCAAACCCGATCTTCGTTGCGCTGCTCGCCGGCCCTGTGTTGGGCGAGCGACTGCACCGATGGGGGTGGGCGGGCATCGGCCTGGCCTTCGCGGGCGTGGCCGTGGTTGCCCTGGGCGAAGGGGATGGGCTGCGATTCGATCCTCGGGCCTTCGTGATCCTGTTCGCCGCGTTCTCGGGCGCGCTGTACTTTGTCTACCAGAAGCCGTATCTGGTTCGTTACAGACCCCTGCCGTTCACCGCGTACGCGATCTGGGCGGGCACCCTCTTCCTTGCTGTGTACCTGCCGGGCACGTTGCGCATCGTGCCCCACGCCCCGTTGGACGCCACGCTGGCCGTGGTCTACATGGGGATCTTCCCGGGGGCAGCGGCCTACGTCACCTACACCTATGCGCTCTCTCGGGCGCCTGCGCCTCTGGTGACCAGTTTCCTGTACCTTTTGCCCGTGCTGGCCATCCTCATCGCCTGGGTATGGCGTCACGAGGTGCCCGGCCTGCTCTCTTTGGCGGGCGGAGCTGCCGCCGTGTGTGGTGTGGTGATCGTCAACACGAGGGGGCGACGATGAACGAGTTCCCATTCCCAGTGGCCGATGCGCGCTTCGATCAGAAGAACGAGATGTTCAAACGCAGCGTGTGGGATCCGGCCGTGAAGCCCCTCGGCGATCGTTTCTACCGGGAGGTCGGCTACCGCGATCGGCCGGGTTACCGGAAGGTCGACTACGCCTTGCGCAACGCCTCGTGGGATCTGGAGTGGGGATACGGGCAGGGCAACGCACACGCCGGCTTCGGTCTCTACGCCTGGGAAGGCATCCCGGCGAGAGCTCGGGCCTACATAGAGACCGACGGTCCGGTGTCGGGCACGCCGGCCGAGATGAGCCGGTTGGTCAAGCGGGCGGCCCGCCTCTACGGGGCGGGTCTCGCCGGAGTATGTGACGTGCATCCGTCCTGGGTCTATTCGCACCAGTTCGACCCGACGACGGGCGAGCACCTGGCTATGGAACTGCCGGAGGGGTGTCGCCAAGCGGTGGTGCTGGCCGTCCCCATGGACGAGTCCGCCGTCCGCGGGGCCCCGACCGGCGTCGGGGGGGCTGCGACCGGTCTGGGCTACTCACACATGGCTTTGGTGGCGCATCTGGTTGCCGCCTTCATCCGCGGCATGGGCTACAGGGCCCTTCCCTGCGGGAACGACACCGCTCTCAGCGTGCCCATGGCCATGGCGGCCGGTTTGGGCGAATTGAGCCGCATGGGCATTCTGGTGACTCCCGAGTTCGGGCCGCGCGTGCGGCTGTGCAAGGTCTTCACCGATCTGCCTCTGGCCGCCGACACCTACGCTCCCTTCGGTGTCGAGGCGTTCTGCCACGCCTGCAAGAAGTGCGCGGAGCACTGCCCCTCGCGGGCCATCCCGGACGGGGAGCCGACCACGGCGGGCCTCAGCATCTCGAATCATTCTGGGGTGCGGAAGTGGTATGTGGACGTGGAACGCTGCTTCGGCTTCTGGGCGAAGAACCGGTTGGACTGCGCCGTGTGTATACGGACATGCCCGTTCAACAAGCCTCCGGGCCTCTTGCACGACGTCGCCCGCGCCATGGTCGCGCGGGCCCCAGTTCTCGACCGGCTGCTTGTGCGGGCGGACGACCTGTTCGGCTACGGCCGGCCGGTGTCCGCGGACGAGTTCTGGCGGTCGTAAGCCCACAGGGGGACCCGTATCAAGAGCAGCCCCACGATCAGGGCCGCCCACGCCAGTCGTCCGGCGGTCAGGGCTTTGGCGGCCCACAGATTGTGCAGCACAACGAGCACGGCGGCGAGGTACACCAGGCGGTGCAGTGCGCTCCACATCGTCCTCAGCCGACGCCTCCAGCCTCGGGTGGAGGTGACCGCCAGAGCCGTCAGAATCACAAAGGCGGCCAACCCCACCAGGGCGTATCGCTTCTTCAGTACGGCGTCGGCCAGAAGAACCGGATCGAGCCCGTAGTCGACCACCGTGAACACGAAGAGGTGCAGGGACGCGTAGAAGAAGGCATAGAGTCCGAACGTACGTCGCACGGGGCGCATCGCCGAGGCGAGATGCCCACCCGCGCCGGCCGCGCGCGAGCTCCGATTCGCGGTGGCGCGTTCGACCAGCCACACCAGCGGGGTCACCGCCAGGGATGCAGTGAGCATGAGGAGGGCGTCCCGACCGAGGCGGCGGGTGACGTCCTCTATCGGGTTGGCCGAGAGGCGGTCGGCGAGTGTGACGTAGGCCAGAATCCCAAGCGGCGCAAGGGCCCACACGTGGGCGGCCGTGCGGGTCGCGACGCCCAGCCGGTCCGCGCCCACCGTCGCGGCAGGCCGGGCGGCGTCCATCAGAAGTCCTTGCTGAGGTCCATCCCGGCGTAGAGGGCGGCGACCTCCTCTTCGTAGCCGTTGAACATGAGAGTGTCGCGACGGCCCGCTTCGCCGATGCGGCGCTCGGACTTCTGCGACCAGCGCGGGTGGTCGACGTTCGGGTTCACGTTGGCGTAGAAGCCATATTCATCCGGCCCCGCGGCCATCCAGAAGCTGACGGGCTGCTCTGCAACCAACTGGATGCGCACGATCGACTTGATCGACTTGAACCCGTATTTCCATGGCACCACCAGCCGCAGCGGAGCGCCGTTCTGGGGTAGCAGCCGCTTCCCGTACAGCCCGGTGGAGAGCAGGGTCAGGTCGTTCATGGCCTCGTCCAAGCGCAGCCCCTCCACATATGGCCACGAGAAGCTGAGTGTATCCTTCTGGCCCGGCATCTGTTCGGGGTCGAGCAGGGTCTCGAAGCGGACGTAGTGGGCTTCCGGAGTGGGCTCGACCATTTCGAGCAACTTTTGCAGGGGGAAGCCGAGCCAGGGGATCACCATCGACCAGGCTTCGACGCAGCGCAGGCGGTAGACGCGCTCTTCGTCCGGGAACAGGCCCGTCAGCTCTTCGATGGCGAACGTGCGCGGTTTCGCCGCCAGTCCCCCCACGTCGACGGTCCAGGGAGTGAACGTGAAGTCCTTGGCGGCGGTGGCCACCCCGTCCTTGTTCGTGGTGAATTCGTAGAAGTTGTTGTAGGTGGTCACGTCTTGATAGGAGGTCAGCGGGTCGCCGAGTTCGTCGAGCGTGGACGACACGGAGCCGGGTGTTCCGGTCGTCACACCCGGCGTGCCCGTCTTGGATTCACCCAAGCCGCAGCCGGCCAGCACGGCGCCGGCGGCGACCGCCGCGGCTCCGGTGATGAACGTTCGCCGCGAGAGATAGAGATGTTCCGGGGTGATCTCCGAAGGGTCGATGGGCTTCATGAGCCACTGCTCCGATGTTCGGGGTGAATCCTTCCTGTATATCTTGTTCCCTGTGAGGGGCGTTTCTATCGTCGCGGCTGCGTTCATCCAGCCGCGTCCGCGAGGCGGGGTCGATCGTGATGCGCCGAGCCGATTGAGTCGCGCTGCCGTTTGCCGTACACTCCACAGCGATGGAACCCCTCGCGCCGACGCCCGATCAGGCGTCTATCACAGAGAGACTAAGACTCCTCGGCTATAACGAGCGGTTTCGGGACGCGTTCGTGGATGCGGCCGAGCCCGGTGACGTTCCCGGCCGGGTCGCCCGCGGCGACCGCGGCATGTACGTGATCCTGACGGACGGCGGACCGGTCCACGCAGAGACGCACCGTCGCTTTCGCGGACGGAACGCTCTCGAGCAGACTCCCGCTGTAGGCGACTGGGTGACGGTGCGACTCTCGTCCGACGGCGAGGCCGTCCTCGAGCAGGTGCTGCCTCGTTCCTCGGCGTTCGTGCGCAGCGACCCAGGCGACGCCACCGCCGCCCAGGTGGTGGCCGCGAACATCGACGTGGTCCTGGTGATGCATGCCGTCTCGCTCGAGCCCAATCTCCGGCGACTGGAGCGAGAATTGGTTCTTGCGTGGGAGAGTGGAGCCGATCCGGTAGTTGTGCTGAGCAAGGCCGACCTCGTCCCCGACGTGGACGGGGCCCTGGAAGCGGTCCGAGACGTAGCTGTGGGCGTACCGGTGCATGTCCTCAGCAACATGACGGGCCTGGGCGTGCCCGAGATCGCCCCCTATGCTTCCCGGGGTCGGACGGTCGCCCTTCTGGGGTCGTCCGGGGTGGGCAAGTCGACCCTGGCGAACGTTCTCGCCGGCGAGCACCTCCAGGCGACGGCGGATGTGCGTCCCCGTGATCAGAAAGGCCGGCACACCACAGTCGCGCGAGAACTGGTGCAACTGCCCGGAGGAGGAGTGCTCATCGACACACCCGGAATGCGGGCGCTGGCGCTCTGGGAGAGCAGAGCTGGAATGGCTTTGGCCTTTCCCGACATCGAGGCTTTGGCGGCGGATTGCCGGTTCGCGGATTGCTCCCACGACGCCGAGCCGGGCTGTGCCGTGCGGGCGGCCGTTGCCGCCGACGACCTGCCGGCCCGACGTCTGGAGAGCTACCGGACGCTGCGGGGCGAACTGACGGACCTTGCCGTCCGGCATGAAGAACGTCGGCGCCTGGAGTCGCGCGGGCGCAGGTCGACCGGTCGCCGCTTGCCGCGGCGGTGACGCGCACGTAGAATCCCTCCCGTGGAGGGAGCGAGGGGAACCGCAGCACAAATCCGATCCGCGGCGCCGGGCTTTGGCAACGGGCGGAGACGCGGGCCGCTACGCGCGTTCTTCGCACGACTCTCGCCGCAGGCCATGGTGCTGATGGGCTTTGCCGCCGTGATCCTTCTGGGCTCGGTGCTCCTTGTTCTTCCCTGGTCGCACGCGCCCGGTCGAGTGAGCTACCTCGACGCTCTGTTCACCTCTACCTCGGCGGTGTGCGTCACCGGTCTCGTGGTGGTGGACACGGGCACGGCCTTCACGGGCCTGGGCCAGTTCATCATCATGGTGCTTATCCAGATCGGCGGTTTGGGCGTGATGACGGGCACCGCGATGATCTTTGCCATTCTCGGTCGCCGGCTGTCCCTACGCTCTCAGGCGGCCGTGCATGACTCTCTCTTCCAGTCCGATTCGGCGCACGATTTCCGCCGCCTCTTCGTACGCATACTGAAGGTCACCTTCGCCATCGAGGGCCTGGGTGTGGTGCTGCTCTTCGTCGCGTTCCTGGTGACGCGAGGCAACGTAGTCCACGCCGGCTGGTCGGCGCTGTTCCACTCGGTCTCGGCGTTCTGCAACGCCGGCTTCTCGATCTACAGCGACAATCTCATCGCCGCGCGCGTCAATCCCCTGATCACCTTCACCATCATGGGTCTCATCGTGGCCGGGGGACTCGGCCTGTGGGTTCTCGCGGAACTCTTGATCCACGCGAAACATTCACTCCCCAGGGCCCATCCCCCGGCGGGGTTGCGCCGGCTGAGTCTGCACGCGAAGGTGGTGCTCACCGGTACGGCTATCCTGATCGCCGTCGGCTTTGTGGGTCTGCTCGTGTTCGGGCTCACCCCAGGTGAGCCGACGATATGGGACAAGCTGCACAACGCCCTGTTCCAGTCCATCACGTCTCGAACGGCGGGCTTCAACACCGTCGACATCGGGAAGCTGCCCTCGGCCTCCCTCTTCCTCATCACGCTGCTCATGTTCATCGGCGCCAATCCAGCCTCCTGCGCGGGCGGAGTCAAGATAACGACCATGGCCATCTTCGCGGCCCAACTGCGGTCGATCGTCCGCAATCAGGAAGACGTCACCCTCTTCGAACGCCGTGTCTCCAGTGACGTCGTGCGGCGGGTGAACCTGCTCTTGGCGTTGGCGGTGCTGTGGAACGTCCTCGGCCTGCTGTTCTTGCTCGTCTCGGAAGCCGGTTCGGGCGGCATGTCTATGGAGCGGCTTCTCTTCGAGCAGATCTCGGCTTTCGGCACTGTCGGCCTGAGCACCGGGATCACCCCGGACGTGTCGGGTCCGGGCCAGTTCGAGCTTATCCTCACTATGTTCGTCGGCCGGGTGGGACCGCTGACCCTGGCCACGTGGGCGCTTGCGCGGCAGGCGCTCCGGATCGGCTATCCAGAGGGAAAGGTGATGATCGGGTGAAGGTCCGCAAGCATGTCTGCATCATCGGGCTGGGGAAGTTTGGGGGTGAATTGGCCCGGAATCTCGCGCTTGAGGCCGAGGTATTGGCGATCGACATCGACGCCGACCAGGTGAATGAGATCAGTGCCTACGTGCAGCGCGCCCTGTGCCTAGACGCCCGCGATTTCGCCGCTCTGTCCGCGGTGGTCTCGAGCACCTTCGACGAGGCCGTAGTCAGCATGGGGGGTAGTCTCGAATCCAGCATCCTGACCACGCTGCACCTGAAGCAGATCGGTGTACCCCGCATCCACGCGAAGGCGCTGAGCGACACACACGGGTCGATTCTCACGCTCGTCGGTGCGGCGGAGGTGATATTCCCCGAACGAGAGACGGCCCGCCGTATGGCCGCCCGCATGCTCAACCCCAACCTTCTGGATTTTGTCCCGCTTGAGCAGGACTATCTGGTGCGCGATGTAGAGCCCCCGAAAGTGGCATTCGGTCGTACGCTCGCCGACCTCGACCTGCGTGCATGTCTGAACGTGTTCGTATTGGCCGTGCGCAAGCAGATCGAGCCGCACTTCGTCTTCCTGCCGGGCCCGGACTACCTGGTCGATCGCGGAGACTCTCTGGTCATGATCGGTCGCGAGCGCGATCTGGGTTTTCTGGAGACCGTGCAGGGACTGCCCGTATGTCCGGTGGTGCCGCACTAGGAAGGCTGCTGAAAAACGAGGTCCCGGCGGCCGAAGCGCACTGGGAGGCGCGATACGTCGTCCTCGGTCGCGCACATAGCGCTGCTATTCGCGCTTTCTGCGTCCTTGTCTGGCGCGTTCCC
>Ga0172371_10003218_pt1 | contig 25437 bp, 21 predicted proteins | sample Lak12m_FD_114543 | JGI IMG/M metagenome (GOLD analysis project Ga0172371, IMG submission 114543) | Freshwater microbial communities from Kabuno Bay, South-Kivu, Congo - kab_022012_12m | ecosystem: Environmental > Aquatic > Freshwater > Lake | place: Democratic Republic of the Congo: South-Kivu... | reverse complement strand
CTCAAATCCTGCTACTCAAATCCTGAACCCTGAACCCTGAATTCCTAACCCTGAACCGTGACCCCCGAACCCTTCGGTTGCGGACCTATGCCTCGCTGGGGATGACGGGTGGTGAAGGAGGGGCGCAAGACGCACAGCAGGTTGTCACAAAGCCGCCGATCGGCAACAATCGGGGTGTCACGTCAGCGGCATGGTTCGTCCTTCCGGCTGCCAGAGGGGATCGTCCCCCGTTGCTGAAGAGAGCGCCTCGATGGATTCGTCACCCGCCGAAACGGACCATCCTCCTTCCTTGCCTCGATTGTTCGTGTCCTTCCTGCGATTGGGCGCGACAGCATTTGGCGGACCGGCGATGGTGGCCTATATCCGCCACCTGGCGGTTGAACAAGAGAAGTGGCTCGACGACGCATCCTTTCGTGACGGGGTGGCCCTGTGCCAGGCCATCCCCGGCGCAACGGCCATGCAAACCGCTGCCTACGTTGGTGTGCGGACGCGCGGTCTTCCGGGGGCCGCCGTCTCGTTCGTGGGTTTCGGTCTGCCGGCGTTTTGCTTCATGATGATCCTGTCGATCGCCTATGGCCGGACGCACGATATGCCGTTGGTGCTCTCCGTGTTTCAAGGACTTCGGGCCGTTACCGTAGCCCTTGTGGCGTATGCAACCCTCTCTTTCGGCAAGACTTCCTTGAGGAACTGGGCCGACCTCCTCATTGCGGCTGCGGCCGCGAGTCTGTTTGGGCTGCGCGTCAACCCGATCCTGGTGATCCTCCTGGCGGGCCTCTCGGGGCTCCTGCTGCATCGAGGGAAACGGTTTCCCCAGACGACGGCTGCGTTGGGAGCGCCGACGCACCTGGGACGCCGGCTTGTGCCGCTGCTCCTAGCCGTCGCCCTCGCATTGGGCCTGCTCTTCCTGGCAGACCGAAGCCTGTTTGGCTTGGCGATTCTCATGTTCAGGATCGACCTGTTCGCCTTCGGCGGCGGCTTCGCTTCCGTCCCGCTCATGTACCACGAGATCGTGGAGGTCCGCTCCTGGATGGACGGCGCGACCTTCGTGAACGGGATTGCCCTGGGGCAGGTGACGCCGGGGCCGATCGTGATTACCGCGACCTTCGTCGGGCATTGGCTGCGCGGGGCTCTGGGGGCCGTCGTTGCTACCACGAGCATCTTCTTGCCTTCATTCCTGGTGTTGGTTGCCGTCATGCCCTATTACGACCGCTTGCGAGCATCGGCCTCCTTCCACCGGTGCATTTCAGGCATCCTCTCTTCCTTTGTGGGACTTTTGCTGTCGGTCACTATTCAGTTTGCCGTAACCGCTGCGTGGGATACTCCCCGCATCCTTCTCGCCGCCGCGTCGTTTGCGGCCTTGCTCTTGAAGGTGGAGGTGTTGTGGATCGTTCTGGCGGCTACGGTCATCGCGCTGGTCGCCCTGTAACGCCGTGGGGCGAGCAAGACCGGACACGTGACACCGCCTTGACGAGGCGGCGTCTCCCGCCCGCGCCCATGGGGTCTCTTGCACAACCATTTCGAGTCTCCGATAATCTAAACGTTGGATGTTCCGTTGCGCCGGCACTCGTGCGAAGCGATTCTCCGCGGATCGGCGGGCGAGTGGGCCACCGCGGTAGAAGTGAATCCATGAACAGCGCTTCGCGACTTTCCACGGGGATTGAAGGACTTGACGCTTTGCTCGGCGGCGGGCTCTTGCCCGGCACGCTCACGGTCGTCGTCGGATCGGCGGGAATCGGCAAGACGCAGCTTGGGCTCCAGTTCCTCCACGCGGGGCGCGATCAGGAGGGGCCTTGCGGGATCATCTTCGACATGAGTGCGCGGGGCGACTCTCAGAACCACGCCGAATACGCCCGCCGGATGTTCGGCTGGGAACTCGACGCGGTCGAACCTGAGCTGCACCTCCCGCTCGACGACTTCTTCTCGCCCCGACGGAGGCACGGCGATTATCTGCACGTGTTCGACCGGCGCGGGCGGCGCGTGACCCGCCGCGACCTCGATTTCGACGCCCAGCTCGACTGGCAGGCCGAATTGACCCGAAGGCTCCATTGCTCCATTGCGTTCTTCTACGGGAATTTCGTCGGGGGGGTACAGCGGGCGGCGGTCGACGGGATCGAGCCAGTCGATCGGCCCAGCGACTCGATCCAACTGGAGTTGTTCCAGTACGTATACCACCAGATCCTCCGGAAAGACCCGGAGTGGGTGGCGCGGGACCTGTTCCGCGAGCAATTCCGGCACAACGCCGAGGCCGTTGCGGCCCACGGCTACGACCCGGCCAAGGTTGGCTGCATGCTCCTCCAGACCGCCCACGAAAGTTCGCTCGACGCCCTGATCGAACGCCCGCTGGAGGAAGGCGACCTGCTGAGCAACGCCAACACGGTGATCTATATGGGCAAGGTCCGCGAGGGAAAGGCGTTTCGCCGGGCGATGTACGTCGGCAAACATCGCGGCAGCGCCTGCACCGACGAGATCATCCCCTATCGGATCGACGACCAAGGGGTCCGTCTGGAGGTGTGAGGAGAGCGGAACGCTTCTTGGTGCTGCATCGCTATTTCGGCAGCCGTGCTCTGACATGTGGCACAGCCGCCCTCGGCTGGGCGAACCGCCCAGCACAGCCGAGGGCGGCTGTGCCACGTTATGGGACAGGCCCTTGGTGACGGCGCGTCAGAAGACCCTGGCCAAAGCGCCGCCGTCGACCACGAGGACCGTGCCGGTGACGTAGCTGCCGGCCTCGCTCGCCAGGAGGAGTGCGGGGCCGATCAACTCCTCGGGCCGGGCCCAGCGGTTCATCGCCGTACGAGCGGCCAGGGCGTCCTGCTGTTGCTTGGAAAGGATCGACATGGGCATGTCGGTGGCGATCGGTCCGGGGGCGATGCAGTTGACGGTGATTCCAAACGGCCCCAGCTCCAGGGCGCTCGCCTTGGCCATGCCGATCAGGGCCGCCTTCGTGGCCGAATAGGCGTTGCGGGCCGGGGTGCTGGCCAGGCCCATGATCGACGAGATGTGGATCACGCGGCCCCAGCGACGCTCTTTCATGCCCGGCACCAAGGCCCGGGTCAGGGCCATGCAGCTCGTGAGATTCAACTCGACGAGGTAATCCCAGTCTTCGTCGCGGATCTCGTCGGCCGGCTGGGGGATGTTCCAGCCGGCGTTGTTCACGAGGATATCGATCTTGCCGAGTCGCTCGGCGGCCAGCCCGGCCAGGCGATGAACGTCGTTCCGGTCGGCCATGTCGGCCACGGCCCACTCGACGCGACCGCCCGCCCGGCTGCGTATTTCCTCCGCGGCAGCCGCCGCCTCGCTCTCATGGCGGCTGCACAGAAACAGGTCGGCGCCGGCCTGGGCAAACCCGAGCCCGATCGCCTTGCCGATCCCGCGGCTCCCGCCGGTGACCAGGGTCGAACGGCCCGTAAGATCGAAAATCGCAAGCTCTCGTCCCATGGCAATCCCCTGATTCATGTCTTCACGTTTCGGCGCGCAAAGTGTAGCCGTGATTCCGAGGTCCGCGTTGAGATCTGGCCAGCCCCCGCAATTCGGCCGCCGTGGCGGCGCGAACGACGGAGCGCCGCTGCCGAAATCACTTTTGGGCCAATTCCTCGTGTTCCGTGCTGACGGCGCAGTCGCGGTCGTCAAACAGGTTGAAATAGTAGACGGTCACGCCTTCCGGCAGGGTAGCCCTCGCGCGGCCGGGCGGGTCCACCCGCACCGGCGACGCAATGGCGTCCCACTGACGCTTTTGCCACGGGCCGGAATCGCGGGTGACGTTCAACTCGGCCTTCTTGATCGGGCGCTGGCTCTCGTAGGTGACCCAAACCTCGCGCCCCTCCCGCCCCTGGCCGGTGATCTTGGCCAGAGGGACTCCGCCCTTGAGAATACTGTCGGCGAACACCCCGATCTCCTTGGGGGCCTCGCCGGCCGGGCCATGGCCGTGGGGCATGCGGAGGCGGATGCACAGCGTGCGCGGCCCGGGGGGAAGGCGATACGATTTCTGGTAGGCGTTGAGCGTGTAGGCGAAATCATTGCTCCCGTTGACCCAGAGCATCGGCAGCTCGGCCTGCTTCAGATAGGACGAGGGGTCCCACCACCGCATCCAGCGTGCGCCCCGCTCGGGCCCGAGGGCGGCAATGCTCTTGGCGAAACCGTGTTCGCTGGTGAACCCGCAGCCGTAGACGGGCACGGCCAGCTTGAAGCGGTGATCCACGCCGGCGAGGATCGACGTGAGATAGCCGCCCCAAGAGATGCCCGTCAGCCCGATCCGGTCCGGATCGACTTCCTTCTGGCCCCGGAGGAGCGAGTGCCCGAGGATGGCGTCGGCCACGGCGTGGTAGGTCCACTGATCTAGGCGGGGCTCGTCGATCTGGCCGTAACCGCCCCAGCCCGGCGGCCCTCCGGCGTCGTGCCGCTTCCACTTCCTGTACGAGCCGACCGGAACGCAGCCGCACAGGTCCATGGCAATGGCGGCGTATCCGCGTTGGGTCCACAGCCGGACCCAGGTGTCGAAGGCCGTGCCTCCGCCGCCGTGTACCAAAACCATCCCGGGCACTTTCTGGCCGGGTTCCGTCTTGGGGAGCCCCAGCCAGGCGAATACCCGCGTGGGCTTGCCGCGATACGGCACGCCGTCGTAGAACAAGGGACGCGCGTCCTGCGACTTGAACCCTTCGGCCGGGTACACGCTCGGAGTCTGCGACAGCCGGGCCATGTCCCACATGGGTCCAACCGGGTCGGGCGGAACCGGTTTCGGCGCCGCCGCCGGCTCCGCGGCCGCCAAGCACGACGCGACGCAAAGAACCAAGAGCGTCAAGAATGCCCCTCGAAGGAACCCGGCAAAGGGGCAACTCCGTAGGACGGGCTTCCAACCCGTCCGCGACGGCCTGCTAAGCCGTCCTACCCATGGTTCGCCTTGACGCCCGGTCGCTGACATAGAATGTCGTTGCACGTCTTTCTCCTATTCGTTGATCTGCAAATCCTTCGTCACATCCCCACCACCGGCCGCAAGGTCTCCACCTCGGCCAGGGAACCGACCATGATGTACAGGTACAGTCCGCGCGGGTCGAGCGAATCCACCAGCAGCCGCAGTTCTTCGGGGGTGAAGCTTCCACGCACGAGCAGGGGCCGGCCGGCGGCCTGGATCTTGCGGAAGGCCGGGATCATCCCGGCGATGGGCGGGCCTCCCGAGTGCAACTCGTAGTTCACCTGGAAGCACCGGATTTCCTCCACCTCCAAAAACCCATCGTAGAGGAACATCGAGTTGGTGTGCAAGTGGATGAACGCACTGGGGAAATGCGCGGCCACCTCGCGATCGACCGGCTGGAGGAATTCTCGATAGAGCCTGGGAGAGAACACGCCCGAGGCGTCTTCCTGGAGCCGGACGATGGGGCCGGGCGACCAAAGCTGGTACTGGGCGTCATAGTACCCGCCGTGATAGAGCGGGATGTGCTTCCACGCCTCCTCGGTGATCTGGCGGAAAATTCGGCCGCATTGCCCGAGCAGCGGCCGCATCGCGTCGGGCGTCTCGACCAGGTCGACCACACTCTGGGTGTGGCCCCGGAGCAAGGCGGCGATGTCGGAGGGGCCGATCAGGGCGCCGTGGCTCACCGGGTAGCGCCCGGCCGAGCGTCGCACGAGCGCTTCGATAAACCCGATGTACTTCTCGAACCACGGGCTGTGCAGGTCGAGGCGGAGGCTCGCCAACTCCTCCCACGCCAAGGTCCGCTCGACGCCCAAAACCGTGCCGGGCAGGATGCGGAGCGTGGCCCCGAGCATGCCGTCGAGCCACGGCACCGCCTGCGACGGCGAGGCCCCGCGGAGGATGTCGTCGTCGATCGTCTCGCCTTCGCGGAGGAGTCGTTCCTGGTCGTCGAGAAACGCCTCCGGCTCGACCATGTCGGGCGTCAGCACGTCACGATCCTGCCAGGCCGCGCTCGCGGAAAACTCCTGCAAGGGGAACCAGCTCTTGATGGAGAAGCCGACCAGCGGCCGCGTCACCGGGGCCCGTTCCCAGAACGCCCGGTAACCGGCGACCTTGGCCGGATCGTTGCCGAAAGAGTACGAGGATGCCATGGGAGGTCATTCACTTTCCTGAAGTCTTACAGCACGTCCCCTCTCCAGCGGAGGCTACTTGGCCGGGTGCAGCACGGGCGGTTCGCCCTGCATCCAGCGGTTGATCGCTTCGGAGCGGAGCGTTGCCCCACGAGGCTCTGAGGCGTGGCTCGTCCACGGATCGCAGATCAGCTCCAACTGCCCGGGCTTGACGTGCGCCAACGCGCAGATCTGATTGCCGCTGGCCGTCACCGTGTCCAACAGACTCACCTCGGCGACCACCGGGCAGGCAATCTGCGGCGTGAAGCTGGCGGCGTCGAAGTACGATAACGTGGCCAGGAACTGTTCGGTCGTTTGCCCGGCGGGCTTGGCGCTCATGCTGAACGGCCAGAAGCCCGGGGCGTGGAGCACGGTCCAATCGAGCCGGGCCAGGCCGCTGTGGGCCGGGGCGCACAATGACACGCGGCGATCCAGCCCGGCGAGCACCATGCTCAGCCCTCCCCCTTGGCTGCCGCCGCCAACCATGATCCGCTTCGGATCGACCTCCGCCCGGCTGCACAGGAAATCCATCCCCCGCACCATGCTCGCGTAGATCGTGCGCCACATCGACGTTTTCGGGCTGGAAATGCCGTGGGTCCAGTAGTTCCAGGCCGCCGGGTCCTGGGGCGGCTTCTGGGGATCGTAGTCGACCGGCAGCCCGTGAATGGCCATCCATAGGCCGCAATAGTTGTCGCCATGCGGCGTCTGGCTGGCTTGAAGTGGATACACGCCGGAGCTCGGGACCTGGAACTGGACCGGATAGCGGCCCGGCTTGCGCGGCTTCCAATACCAACACCAAACGCGACGCCCGCCCAGCGTTGCCAGACTTACCCGGAATGCCTCGGCCGTATCGGTGCTCTGCTCGGGCACGGGGGTGACTTGGGCATCCATGGGAATCGCGGCCAGCTCGGCCAGCGTTTCCTTCCAAAACTGCTCGAAGTCGGGCTGGCGCACCAGCGGCGGGCGGTAGTTGGGGAAATCGTAGGTGAAGACCCATTCGATCGAGCGATCCTGCCCACGGCCGTCCCCAAGGACGACCCTTCCCCGATAGGGCCCCGGCTGGCCTACCGGCACGTCGGTGGGCACTGCCATCTCCCGGCCCGGATCGAGATCGAAGGGCGTGACCCGCTCGTTCACCGGCTTGCGCGTCAGGTAGTCGCAGACCTGGAACGCCACGCGCCCTGACGTGCGTGAGCGCGCGTAACTGGCGGCCGTGATGTCGAAATGGACGGGCTTGACGCCCGGCAGCAGAAAATCGGGGCTGGAGCATCGCACGTCCAGACCGATCGCCTCCGGTGCCGACGGCTCGGGGATGGGGCGCAGCGTAAGCTTCGACCACGTGGGACCGTAGGCCAGGTGCCGGAAGGCCCACACCCCGCCCGGCAGACTCCCCAGCGACATCCGCGAGTAGCCGACCAGGTTCTGTTTGCAGGCCAGGACAGCCCCGGTGCGGGTCACCAGTCGGGTGTCAATCTGGTCGCCTTCCTCTCGCTTTGCCGCGAACAAGGGGTGATCGGTGCGCCCGTCCAGCGCGGCGATTACCTCGGGCGACAAGGCAAACCACAGGAATCCCGCCAGGGTGAAATCCTGCTTCACGAGCACGTCGAACTCGTCCTCGCGGAACGCGTAGCGGATCGCCGCCTGTTTGCCCTGCGCTTCCAGATGCGTGCGGCCTGAAAGGCTGACGGTGTCCAACGCCACACGTCCCTTCGCCGGATCGTTCGCCACATAGCACGCCGACGCGGTCGGCACCACGCGGGCCGAAGGCGGCTGGCTTTTCGCGTCGGGCCCGGAATAAGGCCGGAAGAACTCGGTCGGCCCGGACCGGAGCGACTGAAGATAGCCGTTGGGCCCGATCACCGCGCGATACCGGGCCGTGGTGAAAACGTAGGAGCCGTCGGCCTGCTTTTCGGCCTGCACAGCGGGCGGAGGGCGCTTTGCCACGCCCAACCCGTCGATTCGCAGGCGGGCGTCGACCGCGAGTCCCTCGGGCAGGGTGAAGTTCAGGCAGATCGTGGCCACGTCGTGTCGGTCGTACTGGCCGTCAGCGTTCGGCTTGGCCTTATCCAGCACGCGGGCTTCCGTCAGGTCGAGCACGGCCCGTTGCCACGGTCCGCCGGGGACCATCGCGAGTTTCTCCGGCCAGGCCACGATCGTGAGCTTCCCGAATCCCGGATTGCAGAGGAACACGTCGCGCGGCGCCAAGGGCTCGCCGGCGGTCTGCTTCAGCCAGACCTCGATCGCCTCGGCCTTCGAGAGGTCCAGGGGTTTCGGCAGGACCAGACGCAGCTCGACCATGTTGTTGGGCCGCTGGGGAGCCACCTCGGCATGGACCTCGACCGAAGAGCGGCCCACGACCTTGTCGGCCGCGTTCTCGCTGAAGGTGTATCGCCGGAGAATCTTGGCATCCTGCCAGTAACTCTGGCTCTGCCAGGTCCCGCCCGTTTCGGTCCAGTCGTTCGCTGCGGGCGTTTGTCCGCCGGTCAAGGCAGGACTCCCGAGCCAGAACGACAGCAGAACCACGCACGGCACTACGCAACGGCAACAAGCGTTCATGGACGGACCTCCTCGGCGGACAACGGTAAGCAATGGTTTGGGTGGGGCTCGCTGCGCTCGATCCACCCTACCAATCCACGCATCTTTCGTCCAGTATTGCCCACCCGGGCGGTTACGCCAGACCGAACAGCCGGCGGGCGTTGGCAGTCGTCTGTGCGGCGACCTCCGCCACCGTCTGGCCGCGGAGTTCCGCAAGGCACCGGGCCGTGAGTACCAGGTGGGCCGGCTCGTTGCGTTTTTCACGGCCGCGGAGCGGGTGCGGCACGAGGTAGGGGCTGTCGGTCTCGATGAGGATGCGGTCGCCGGGCGCCGCCGCGGCCGCCTCGCGCAGCGACGCGAATTTCTTGTTGGTGTACGTCACCGCCCCCGCAAAGCTGAGGTGCAGGCCCAACGCCAGACATGCCTCGGCAAACGCCCTATCGCCGCTGAACGCATGGAGCACGCCGCGGAGCGGCCCCCGACGGGCGGCCTCGCCGAGTATCGCCAGCACATCAACCTCGGCCTCGCGGCAATGGATAATCAGCGGCAAGCCGCGATCTTGGGCAAGGCGGAGATGCCGGTCCAAGAAATCCTGTTGAACGGGAAAGGGGGTGAAGTCCCAGTGGCGGTCCAGGCCGGTCTCGCCAATCGCCACGACCCGGGGCTCGCCCGCCAACGCCACGACCCGCTCCCAGTCCCCCGGCTTCGCCTCGGCGCAGTAGTTCGGCTGGATCCCCACGGCGGCGAAAACGCCGGCGGCCGAGGCTGCAAGCCGCACCACCGCCTCGCTGGAGGCCGCGTGGATCGCGGGGCACACGATCGCCCCGATCCCCGCTTTCCTCGCCCTGGCCAGCACCGCCTCCCGGTCCGCGTCGAATTCGGCTACGTCGAGGTGGGCGTGGGCGTCGATCAAGGATGAAGGATGAAGGGTGAAGGATGAAGGATCGGATGTGTCAGTCATCTTGCTTCATCTGGACCTCCGGAGGCTTGTCCCTTCTCCCTTTGGGAGAAGGGCAGGGGGTGAGGGCCTGGAGAAAGCACAACGACAAGGGAAGGTAGTCCCGTCCACGACAGCCCTCACCCTCTCCCAAAGGGAGAGGGGACCATTCGCAGGACTCCGTTTTATCCCTCATCCTTCATCCCTCATCCCTCATCCGCCCAGCAGCGCCGTCGCGGTCGTGGCCCAGTCCAAGAGGCCCCACCATACGAAGAAGACGCCCAGCGGCACGGTGAGCGCGAGGCAGTAGAGGCCCGGAGCGGACCCGAGCGGCACGGTGGGCGCGGGGCGGTCGGCCGGCTCCGGCACCAGCAGCATGACCCGCACAACCCGCAGGTAATAGAAGAGGCTCAGCACCGTGTTCAGCACGCCGATGCCCAGCAGCCCGAGCAAGCCGGCCTGATAGAGCGAGGCGAAGATGGCGAACTTTGCTGAGAACCCGGCCAGCGGCGGAAGCCCGATGAGGCTGAAGAGCACGATCGCAAAGCACACGGCTAGCCCCGGCGAGCGGCGCACCAGGCCGGCGTAATCATCGATCTGCTCGCTTCCCAAGGCGTTTCGCAGGAAGGCCGCCGCGGCGAACGCGCCGAGGTTCATAAACAGGTAGATCGTGGCGTAGAAGATCATCGCGCCCACGGCCCAGGACGCCTCAACCTTGTTCGAGCCGACGAGCACGACGGCCGCGGCCATGGGCATCATCATGTAGCCGGCGTGGGCGATGGTCGAGTAGGCCAAGAGCCGCTTGATATTGGTCTGGCCGTAGGCCGCCAGGTTGCCGAACGTGCAGGTGACCGCGGCCAACAGCACGATCAGGCCGCTGATGAACACCCGGGCCGGCTCAACGGCGGCGAACGTCATGGCCAGCCGGGCCAGGAGCCCCAGTCCGGCTGCCTTGGAGGCCACCGAGAGGAATGCGCCCACTTCGGCGGTGGCCCCTTCAAACACGTCGGGGGCCCAAAAATGGAACGGCACCGCCGAGAGCTTGAAGGCCAGGCCCACCGCGACCATGAGTCCGCCGAGCGCGAGGACAAGACCCCGCTCCATGCCGAGGCCGCTCTGGACGATGCCGGCCAGTTGGGCGGCCATGGTGGGGAGATGCACTGAGCCCAGGGCCCCGGCCAGGAGGCTGATGCCGTAGAGCATCACGCCCGCGGTCGCGCCGCCGAAGACCGCGAACTTCAAGGCCGCTTCGCTGCTGGTCCGCCGGTTCTTGAGCAGGCCGGCCAGGGCGTAGGAAGGCACGCTGGCCATCTCGATCCCCAGGAAGACGATGAGCATGTGGTTCGCCGAGACCATCAGGCACATGCCCAGCGTGGCGCCAAGAATGAGGACGAAGAACTCCGTGGCCTCGTCGTCTTCCGGCACCCGCGAAATCCGCGTGAACACCACGAACAGCACGACAAACAACAGCAGGAGCCCGCGCATGTACACCGAGAACTTGTCGTAGACCAGCATCCCGGTGAAGGTCGGGACGGCCGTCTCCACGCCCGACGCCAACGCAGTCCCCGCCTGGAGGTAGTGCCAGGGGGCTGCCAAGCACAGGGCCGCCGCCGACCCGGCCAGCGCCAGTACGAATGCGCCTCCGCTGCGGGCGGTGAGGATCATCCGGGCCAGGAGCAGCAAGACGATCGTCGCGCAAATCACCAGCTCCGGCGCGAACGCCACCAGCGATATCCCAAGCGTGTCGTCGATCGCAGATTGGATCAGGTCGTAGAAACTCATGGCTGCGCAGGCTTCGAGGTGGTCGATTCAGAACTGGTTGCCAGCAGGCCGGTTGTCCTGGGCATTTTCACCTCCCGAGTCCAGGTGGCGAGCCGGGATACGGTGCGATCGACGCTCGGCGACATATAGCTGAACAATGCCTGAGGATACACCCCAAACAGGATCGCAAAGGCCAGGAGGGGCGCCGCGATGGCCACCTCTCGCCTGGTCGCCGGGGTGAGGGCCTCGGGATGCGGCCCTCTGTACTCGGGGCCCAGATAGACCCGCTGGATTGTCCAGAGAATATAGCCCGCCGTGAGAATCACCACGGAGGCCGCCACCGCGGCCAGCACCATGTCGTACTTCCACGACGAGAGGACCACGAGTATCTCGCCGATGAAACCGCACAGGCCGGGGAGCCCCAGCGCGGCGAAGAAGATGCCCATGGCCAGGCCGCTGTAAACCGGCATGCGCCCGAACAGCCCGCCGAACTGATCCAGGTCGCGATGGTGTACCCGGTCGTAAACCACGCCGACCAAGAAGAACATGCCAGCCGAGCTCAGGCCGTGGGCAATCATCTGGAACATGGCCCCGTTCATCCCCATTTTCCAGTAGTCGGGCACGAAGCCGTTGGGGGCGGTGGCCGTCCACACGCCCATGCCGAGGAGCACGTAACCCATGTGGCTCACCGAGCTGTAGGCCACCAAACGTTTGAAGTCCTTCTGGGCCATGGCGGCAAAGGCCCCATAAACCATGCTCACCACCCCGAGGCCGCAGACGAGCCAGGCCAGGTCGTAGGCGGCGTCGGGGCAGATGGGATAGCAGAAGCGGATGATCCCGTAGCCCCCCATCTTCAAGAGCACGCCGGCCAGGATCATGGAGATCGGCGTCGGCGCCTCGACGTGGGCGTCGGGCAACCAGGTGTGCAGCGGCACGGAAGGCACCTTGATGATGAACCCGATCAACAGCAGCAGGAACGCCCACCACTGGACCGACTTGCCCCACACCAGCACTTGGTCGAACGGCGAGTGCCTCAGTTGCCCCATTTCGGCCAGGGCGAGGATGTTGAACGTATGGACCGAGGCGGCGGTCCCTCCCGCAGAGCGCGTGGCCGTCACCTCGGCGACCTCCGCGCGGGCCACGTGGGCGGCCTTCTGCTGGGCCGGCGTGAGCAAACGCAGGTCGCTGGAAAAGTACAACATGAGCATCGCCACGAGCATGAGCACGCTGCCGACCAGCGTGAAGAGGAAGAACTTGATCGCGGCATATTCCCGCCGCGGCCCGCCCCAGACGCCGATGAGGAAGTACATCGGCAGGAGCATCACTTCCCAGAACACGTAGAAGAGGAAGAAGTCGAGGGCCATGAACACGCCGAGCATCCCCGTTTCCAGGAGGAGAAAGAGGACGCAGTAGGCCTTGACGTGCTTGGCGATGTTCCAACTCGCGCCCATGGCGAGCATGCACAAGAACGACGTGAGGATCACCAGCGGGAAGCTGATCCCGTCGATGCCCATGGCGTAGTTAATATGGAACGCGGGAATCCAAGGGATGCTGAACGTCTGCTGCATGGCCGCCTGGCCGACGACGAACGTCGCCGGATCGCCCGCCGACAATGACGGGATCGCCAGCCACGCGGTGAGCGAGAACACGGCCAGCGTGATCATGAACGAGAAGAGCTTGACGAAGTCCTCCCGCTCTTTCGACATCAGCATAATGGCCAGCGCCCCGGCGGCCGGGAGGAAAACGACCAGACTGAGGATGACGTGCGGCATGGGTGCGCCTTCACTACAAAATACAAATATCAAATTGCAAATATCCCATGGCAAATATCCAATATCAGAATGCGCGCCTCGAAAGCCACCAAGCGTGTTCTGCGCCCGTCAATTTGATATTTGATATTTGCAATTGTCAATTTGATATCCTTTCCCGGTACAAGTCCCCGTGGACTCGCGGGTTCATCATCGTCACGGGCCGGCGAGCGCGTAGCTCCAAAAAAACATCACCAGCACGAACAGGCCGACCGTTCCGACGGCGATCCACGTGACGTATTGGCGAAGCCTCCCGGTCTGCACCTCGCGGAGGCGCAGGCCGATGGCGTAAACCCTTTGGGCGGTGAGGTTCACCAGGCCGTCGACGAACAGGCGGTCGATCAGATCGTCGAAGACCGACAGGAGGCGGACCGAGCGGGCCAAGGCGTGGGCCAGGCCGTCGATCGCGAACTTGTCCACGGCGGCAGCCAGGGAAGCGATCCGCAAGGCCGGCCGGACGAAGAGGAACTGATACAGCTCGTCGAAGCACCATTTGCCCCGCACGAACGTGTAGACCGGCCCGAAGGCCCGCCGCAGGGCGTCGGCGTCGAGAACCCGCCACCAATAGATTGCGGCGGCCAGGAGGAAACCCGCCAAGGCCGCGGCAAAGGCGGTGAGCGAGACCGGCGTGTGGATCGCGTCGGCATGGGAGAGGTGCTCGGCCGGCATGGTCACGCCGGGCAAGAAGAGCCCGGCCGGGGCCCCCTCGGCCGTCCCCATCGGCCGGGCCTGCTCCAAGAGCGGTTGCAGTCCCAAATCGGTGAACGGCACGTTCCCGCCCAAAATCGCGGCGAACACCGCCAGCACCACCAGCGGCACATACATTACCTTGGGCGACTCGTGGGCATGGGCGGAGACGTGCTCGTCGCGGGGCTTGCCCACAAACGTCAGGAACCACAGCCGGAACATGTAGAGCGCCGTCAGCGCCGCCCCACCCGCCGCCACGTAGAAGAGCCAGCCATACGCCGGATTCTGCGCGGCATACGAGTACAACTGGGCAAGGATGCTGTCCTTCGAGTAATAGCCGCTCAGTCCGATGACCAGCGGAATGCCCGCGCCGGAAATGGCCAGGCAACCGACGAGCATGGTTCCGGCGGTCCAAGGCATTTTCTTGAGCAGCCCGCCCATCTTCGGCATCTCGTTGGTGCCGGTGGCGTGGATCACCGAACCGGAACACAAGAACAGCAGGGCCTTGAAGAAGGCGTGCGTGAACAAGTGGAACAGCCCCGCCACCCAGCCGCCGGCGCCCAGGGCCAGCATCATGTAGCCCAACTGGCTCACCGTCGAGTAGGCCAGCACCCGCTTGATGTCCGTGGCCGTCAGGGCGATCGTGGCCGCGATGAAGAGCGTGATGCAGCCGACCACGGCAATCACCAGCAGCACTTCCGGGGTGAACACCGGATAGAACCTGCCCACCAGGTACACGCCGGCCGCGACCATGGTGGCCGCGTGGATCAGGGCGCTGACGGGCGTGGGCCCTTCCATGGCGTCGGGCAGCCATACGTGGAGCGGGAACTGCGCGCTCTTGCCCACGCAGCCGCAGAAGATCCCCAGCCCGGCGATCACCAGGAGGCCGTAGCCGAGCCCCTCGGACCGCCAGCCGGGCACGAGCCGGCGGATCGTCTTCTCGGCTTCCTCGACACTGGGCGACGTCCCGTAGATTTCGGCGATTTCCGCGCGGGCCGCGGCCCGAACCATGCCATCGGGAACCACCAGGGCATGTTCCGCCGACGTCGGCCGGACCTGGCTGAAGATCCCGGGCACGGTGTGGCCTTGCGAGTCCTCATACTTGTCGAACGAGAACGTGCCCAGGCCGCTCCAGATCGCCATCAGGCCGACGATCATCCCAAAATCGCCCACGCGGTTGACGATGAACGCCTTGTTGGCCGCGTTGCAAGCACTCTTTCGTTCGATGTAAAACCCGATGAGCAAATAAGAGCAAATCCCCACAAGTTCCCAGAACACGAACACCATCGCCACGTTGCCGGCGATCACCAGTCCTAACATGCTGAAACAGAATAGCGACATGTACTGGAAGAACCGATGGAAGCGGCCACGGCGCGTGAGCGTCTGACCGTTGGACAACGTCACAAGCGGATCGGTCACGTCCTCCAGCTCTTCGTGCATGTAGCCCAGGCTGTAGACGTGGATGCACGTGGCCACCAGCGTGACCATGGCGAACATGGCCACCGTGAGGCCGTCGATATAGTATCCGATCGTGATCCGGAGCGAGCCGAACACGCCCAGGGGGTACCAATCGCCCGAGATTGGCTTGGCGGCCCGGGCCGCGGCGTGGGCGTCGCCGCCCAGCGGATATGCGATGAGCCACGCCGCCAAAGCCGCCAGCGACAGCACCATGGCGGCGGCGATGGCGAGGATCGCCACGTAGCCGGCACACCGTCCGCCTCGCCCCATGCGAGGCCCCAGCAATACGATGAGCGCGAACGAGGCCAGCGGCAGGAGCCAAGCCAGTCCCAAGAGCAACGGCAGGAGTCGTTCGAGTTCCATCAGCGTTTCAGCTCGTTTGCCTGGTCCACGTCGATGGTGGCGTGCGCGTTGTAGAACGAAAGAGCGATGGCCAAGGCCACGGCCGCCTCCGCCGCCGCGAGCACGATCACAAACAGGGCGATAAGCTGCCCGTCGAGGCCGATCCAGTACGGGCTGCCCGGCCGGAGATACTCGCTTCCGAACGCCACGAAGTTCAGGTTCGCCCCGTTCAAGACCAGTTCAATCCCCATCAGCACGCCCACGGCGTTCCGCTTGGCCGCCATACACACCACCCCGCAAACAAACAGGACGGCGCCAACGACCAGGTAATGCTCAAGACCGATGGGTTGGGTGAGTGGGTCCATGAGATCGTGTTCAGCGGTCGGTGGTCAGTGGTCAGTGGATCCTGCTGTTTAGCGGCCGCACTTGTGCGGCGCGTTGACTACGCTTTGCGTGACGTGCTGCTTCTCTGGGCGGCCACGCGGCGCCTGGCCCGGGCCAGGTACGCCGCGCCCACGAGCACGACCACGAGGTGTACCGAAATCACTTCAAACGGGAGCAAGTAGCCCGACATTCCGCCGCGCAGGGCCGTGCTCGTGCGGTCCGAATCCAGCCGGTCGACGCGCACGCCAAGCAGCCCCATGCCGATGGGGCCGGCCGTCGGCGCCGCTTGGGCAGGCGGGCCTTCGGCCATCTCGCCTTGCTCGGCCCACTTGCCCACGCTCAGGGCCGCCTGCACGAGGACCGCCAACAGCGCGGCGCCGACCATGCCCACGAGAATCCACTGGCCCGTACTGGTCTTCATGCTCACAAACGGCCCCCGGGCCGTGAGCATCACGCCGAAGACCAACAGCACCAGGGTGCCGCCGACGTAGATCATCAGTTGCAGGGCGCCGACGAAATCGGCCCCCGCCAGGAAGAACAACCCGGCCACCGCGCCCAGCGACATCACCAGATAGAAGGCCATGCGCACGATATTGCTCGAAAGCACCACGGCCAGGGCAAACCCGCACGCCGCGGCGGCCAGAAAATAGAAGAACAGCGAATACCAGTCGATGCCCATGCTCAACGGTCTCCTCGGTCGACAAGGGGAAGCCCGTCAGGGCGATCCTGTGGATCGCATTCCAGGCGACCATGCCAGGCAAGTACCGGTGCCTCTTCTCTGCTCCATCCCCTCCCGTATACACTCTTGGACGATGGATCTCCGAGAATTGCCACGTCGCGCCGGACCAGAGAAGAGGCACCGGTACTTCCATGGGGCGGCAAGAAGGCATGAACGCCTGAGGGACATGAATCTGAACGATTCCTGCAGGGCGGGCCACCATCTGTAGGGAACGCCCTCCGTGGCGTTCCGGAACCCGCCACGGAAGCCTCTTTCGCATCGCCCGGAACGCCACGGAGGGCGTTCCCTACAGACGATCGTCCCAGGATCACGCAAGACGATTCACGAAAAGACTCGGTCCCCATCGGGGCGCGTCGCCAAAAGAGTCCCTCCGGGAACGTGTACGTATAGAGCATCGCGCCGAGAAACATCGCCGCGGCCAGCGGAATGCAGTATTTCAGGCACACGGTCATCACCTGGTCGATTCGCAGGCGGGGGAGCGTCCAGCGGAGCCACATCATGAACACCACGCCGAGCGTCCCCTTGGTGAGGATATTGCACATGCCGAGGAAGTTGCCGAGGTAGGCCCAGAGCGGATGCGGCACGTAGCCGGCGGCCGGATCGGCCACCATGCCGAGCCAGTGGGTGATCGGCAGCGGACCGTTCCACCCGCCCAGGAACAAGATCGACGCCAGGATGCTCACCGCGAACATCGAGGCGTACTCGGCCATGAAGAACACGCTCCAGCGGAAGCCGGAGTACTCGGTCAGAAAGCCCGCCACCAGCTCGCTCTCGGCTTCGGCCAGGTCGAACGGGGCCCGGTTCACACTCGCCACCGCGCAGGTAATGTAGACGAACAGGGTGACGAACGTAAAGGGGTCGTGGAAGACCAGCCAGTTCCACGCCCAGCCCGCCTGCTGGTTGCCGATCGCCACCAGGTTCATGGTGCCGGCGACCATCACCGGCACGGCGGCGCAGAGGGCCAGGGGGATTTCGTAGCTGACCAATTGGGCCGCCTCGCGCATGGCGCCGAAGAGCGACCATTTCGACCCCGAGGCATAGCCGCCGAGGATCACCCCCAACACCTCCAGACCGGCCACCGCAAGGATGAAGAACACCGCGATATCGAGGTTCTGCCCGACCCAGCCGTTGGCGAACGGCAAGGCCAGGAACACCGTGAACGAGGCGCAGAAACTGATATACGGGGCGGCGCGGAACAGGAACGAATCGGCCTCCTTGGGGACGATGTCCTCTTTGGCGATCAACTTCAGCCCGTCGGCCACGGCTTGCAGCCAGCCGAACCGCCCGCCCACGCGGGTCGGCCCAAGGCGGTCCTGGAGGCGGCCGGCCACTTTCCGCTCCGCCCAGGTGAACGCGGCGGCGGCGGTCAACACCACCACGAGGACCAACGTCACGTGGACCAGTGCGGCCAAGGTGTACGCCAGCCAACTCGGCAGCCAGAACGCTAGGTACTCCGCCACAATAGGCTTACCCCGATCTCGAATGGCAAGTCCCTAATTCCGGGCCGACACGGCCCGGCTCTAATCCCCAATCCCCAATCCCTAATCCCTCTTCCTCACCGATCAATCTCCCCCAGCACGATGTCGATCGACCCGAGCACGGCCGGCACGTCGGCGATCAGGCATCCGCGGCACAGCTCCGAGAGGACCGACAGGTTGCAGAAGCTGCTGCTCCGCGCCCGGACGCGCCAGGGGATGGCCGATCCGTCGCTGATGATCATGAAGCCCATCTGGCCCTTGGGAGCCTCGGTTTCCAGGTACACCTCTCCCTTGGGCAGCTTCTGCGTCACGCGGATCGGCTCGCCGATGCCGCCCGGGGCTCGCGAGTATTGCTCGATCCCTTGACGAATCAAGCGCATGGACTCCACCACTTCCAGCATCCGCACATAGTACCGGTGCCAGCAATCGCCGAGCACGGCGGCGGCCGGCACCGGGTGGCGCGGCCGGTCGATGGGGTAGCGGCCGCCGGTCTGGGCGATCACCTGATACTGATAGCCGTCGTACATCCGCGTGTACCAGGGCTCGCCGTCGCGCCGCAGGTCCCAGTCGACCCCGCTGCCGCGGAGCACCGGCCCGGTGCAGCCGTAACTCACGGCCACGTCGGCCGGCAGCACCCCGATCCCGGCGGTGCGGCGAATGAAGATCGCGTTGTCGGTGAGCACGGCGTGGAGCTCGTCGATCACCGGCTCGAATTCGTCGAGGAACTTCTCGCACTTCGCCAGCCAGCCGGAAGGGAAGTCGGCCATGGCCCCGCCGATCGTAATGTAGGTGTACGTGAGGCGCGCGCCGCAGACCAGCTCGAACAGGTCGTAGATCCTTTCCCGCTCGCGGAAGCAATACATGAACGGCGTGAAGCTGCCCAGGTCGAGCCCGTAGGTGCCGGCGGCCACCAGGTGGCTGGCGATGCGGTTCAACTCGACGATAATCACCCGCAAGTGCCTGGCCTTCTCCGGCACCTCCAATTGCATCAGCTTCTCGACGCACAAGGCCCAGCCGAGATTCATGTTCATCCCGGCGAGGTAATCCATGCGGTCGGTGTACGGGATCCACTGCCGCGGTGAGACGTTCTCGCCGATCTTTTCCGCGCAGCGGTGCAGGTAGCCGATGTGGGGCGTGGCGTCGAGGATCACTTCGCCGTCGGTCCGCAACGCCACGCGGAGCACGCCGTGGGTGCTCGGGTGCTGCGGGCCCATGTTGACCAGGATCTCGTCCGTGCGGACATCGAATTCGGCCAGTTGGGGATCCTCGCGCCGGATCGTCATCGGCCTCATCTCCCGCGAATCCCGTGGTATTCCAGCGGCATCTCGTAATCCTTGCGGAGCGGATGGCCTTCCCAGTCGTCGGGGCAGAGGATCCGCGTCAGGTCCGGATGGCCGAGGAACCGCACGCCCATCAGGTCGTACACCTCGCGCTCGTGCCAGATCGCCGTCTTCCACACGCCGGTGACCGACGGCGCCTCGGGAAGCTGCCCCTGGAGGCCGTCCTTCCACCGCGGCAGGGTCACCTTGAGCACCAAGCGGTGCTTGTGAACCAGGCTCAGGAGGTGGTAGAGCACCTCGATCCGCGGCTGGCCCTCGATCTTCCGCTTCGGATCGACTTGGAGGTAATCGACCCCGGTGATGCACTGGAGCATGCCGAAGCGCAGGCCGGGCTCATCGCGCAGGAAACAGCACACATCGACGAGGGCCTGCGGCGTGACCTCGATCCAGGGATCGATCGCGTCGGTTGCGGCGACGAGAACCTCCGGCCCGAATCGTTGACGGAGCGTTTCGAGGATCTCGGGACACTGCATGAATCGAACCCTACTTGACCGGGGTCGCCACCGCCAAGACTTCCGGGCCGTTTGCCTCTCCCGCAGGGCGCTGCGGGACGGCCCGCACCCAGTCCAGATCGCCGCGGCTCCACACGTAGGCGAAGCCCACCATCAGCACCACGAAGAAGACCGCCATGTCGGCCATGGCCGCCAAGGCCAGGCTTCGGGCCGAATCGGCAATCGCTCGCGAGTTCGACGCCGCACCAGCCCCCGGATTCGGCAACTCCGGATGGCGAACCCCTAGTTGGTGGAACTGCTCGGAAACGGGCGGCGACAGGGCGATGCCCGGCGATTGGCCGACCGGAGCGGTCTCGACGACCCTTACCGCGTTGGGCGCCATGAGCCGCGTGGCCTTGCCGAACACCACGGCCCAAGGGAAGAAGAACGCCACTTCCACGTCGAAGATGATGAAGACCAGCGCCACCACGTAGAACCGCAGGTCGAACTGGACGAAACTCGTCCCGACCGCCGGCTCGCCGCACTCGTAGGTTTCCAACTTTTCAGGGCTGGGGGCCTTGGGGCGGAGCAACCAGCCGAGGAACAGGGCCGCGAAGACGAACAGGAAGCCTACCGAGGCAAAGAGGATCAGATAGGCAACAATCGAGGTCGGGCTCATGGAGGGCGGCTGGTCCGGGGTACGGGAAACGCCGTCGCCGAATTCGCTAATTCTAGGTACGGCGGACAGTTTTGCAACCCGGGGGCCTGCCTCGCGTCAGTTCAGCCCCAACGCCACCTCCCCTTGCCCCGCCCCTTCCGCTTTCAACGCGGCCAAGGGCTTCCGGCCGCGAAACCCCGCATCCAACTCGTGCCAAGACCCAACTTCCGGCTCCCCCATCTTCCAGCACAGGTAGACCTTCCGGCCATCGAAGACCGCCGGAAAGTCTACCAGCCCTTGGGTTACGCTCTTGGTCTCGACCCCTAACTGCCGCAACTCCTCGACGTATTCCAGCACCCGCCGGGCATCCTTCTCGAGTTCCTCCTCGGCCTGCGCCAACTCCTCCTGATAGGGGTCTGCACCTCGGGGAGAATCCGATGCGGAGAGGGCCAGCAAACGCTGCCGCCGATCCGTAACGTCCCGCGCAAGTCCCACCAGGTCGGCGACGATCGCACGCACCAGCGGCAACGTGGCGTTTGCCTCACGGATCGTAAAGACTCGCTTGCCCGCCTTTGAGCCTTGGGCGCTCCTGTTCTTGGTCTTGGTGTGTTTTCCTGACATCGGGTTTATCGGAGTCAATGGGTCACTGGTTAGGGCCGCCATGCACCGGACTCGCGACCGTTTTCGACCGGATCACGGCGGTTGGATTGAGGGTCGCTCGTCCCCACGCGATCTCGAGCGGGATGCGAGAGAAGTCGACAATGCAGTTGTCGCGGCTGTAGCTGCTCAAATCGTGGGTGGAGCCCATGAAGATGCAGTCGGCCGGACACGACTCGGTGCACATCCCGCAGAACATACATTTCGTGTAGTCGATGATGAAGCTCGTCACGCGGAACCCCTTGCGCCCCTCGACCCGCTCCTTGCCGATGTAGATGCAATCCACCGGACAGTCGCGGGCACAGCGTTCGCACGCGATGCAGCTACTCAGGTCGAAACGGTGAAAGCCGCGGTAGCGGGCGGCCACCTCGAGCGGCAATTCAGGGTATTCGAAGTGCTCGGTGAACGTCTTTCGCCGCGGGTCGTACGTTCGTCCCCAGTACCGGACCGTCACCCAGAGCGCGTGCGCCACGGTGGCCACTGCCTGGACGATATTCCCGAACCACCCCCTCACACCGCTGATAGCCGTGAACAATCGCGACCCCATCTCCGAGTTCTCCGCCAATTGTCACCGCGCCCCCGGCGCCGCGCCACGAGCCCCCACGCGAAACACAACCCTTCGGCTATGGTGGCCGCCGAATTATACCGGCCGCGCCCATGGAACGAGAAGGCGTAGCCGCCAGCCCCCGACCGGGGGAAGTCGCGTTGGCAACCGGAAAGTCAACAGGGATGCATCATTCGCTCTTTCCGAATCTTGTTATTCTACGCACTCTGCGTACATTATTGACCAAAACGGCCTGCCATGAAGATGCCTAAATTAGTTATGGTTTTTCCGTTTCCAGGCATAGGACGGCCTTTCCAGGCCGTCTTTTCTCGCGGCTTTTTGACAACCTCGAAAGGCCGTCCGACAAAAACCGCCGCCCCTTGCACCTTGAAACTGAAGATCCGGGGCTACTGGATAGCTACCTGGAGGGGGTTTCTGCTGGTTGATTTGATGGCTAGCAACGCTTGTGCCATTTCGTCCAAGAATTCGGCGCACGAAGCCAGATTTGTCACTTGCACCGAGGTAATTTTCTTGACTGTCGATGGCACGGAGCGTATGTTGGAATGAGGTGGTTCCTTTGCGGAGACTCGCTTGCCGCTCGCGCCCAGACTCCCCCGGAGGGAGCGGGTGTGTGGCGACGAAGGAACGTAGGATGTTGGTACTTTCCCGTAAGAAGAACGAGAGTATTGTCATCAACGATGACATTACGATCGTCGTCGTCGAGATTCGAGGAGACAAGGTCCGCTTAGGGGTCGAGGCCCCGAAAGAGGTGCCGGTCCATCGGCGCGAAGTGTTCGATGCGATCCGCCGCAATGAGGCGGCTGCCGGGGGCAGAGCAAAAGAAACTGGCGCCAGCGAGACAGCAAAGACCGACGCAGCCAAGACCGCAGGCGACGAGTAGGTTACCTTCCCACCCTTGGTGGCAACAACTGTCTTGGCCACCCTTCTCTCGTGGATCTCTTGATGAACGCCGCCAGGGCCATCGCGTAAGGGCCTGCCGCGCGGCTGTTCATTTTCCTTTGCGCTTTCGGCTCCCTTGACGGGTAGGGCCCCCAGCGAGTATAGAGAAGGGTCTCGCGCAGCCGCAACGCGAAACGGCCCCGTCGTCTAACCAGGTTAGGACACAGGCCTTTCAAGCCTGTAACACGGGTTCAAATCCCGTCGGGGTCACTGAAGAAAGGATGAAGGAGGAATGATGAAGGATGAAGTAAAGCCATCCTTTCATACCGATGACTCACCCCTCGCCTGATTCGCCTTCATCCTTCATCATTCCTCCTTCATCCTCTTCTTACGACGCTCTCCTGCTGTTGTCGTTTGGCGGCCCGGAACGGCCGGCCGACGTGGCGCCTTTCCTCAGGAACGTCGTCCGCGGCAAGCGAGTCCCGCCCGAGCGGATCGAGCAGGTCGCCGAGCATTACTACTTGTTCGGCGGGGTGAGCCCCATCAACGAGCAGTGCCGGGCGCTGTTGGCGGCGCTGATCGCCGAGCTCAACGCCCACGGGCCGCATTGGCCGGTCTATTGGGGCAACCGCAATTGGCATCCCTTGCTGGCCGACACGTTGCGGCAGATGGCCGACGACGGCGTCCGGAGGGCCCTGGCCTTCGTGACCTCGGCCTTCGGCTCCTATTCGGGGTGCCGGCAGTACCTGGAAGACATCGAGCGGGCACGCGACGAAGTCGGGCCCGAGGCGCCGGTGGTCGATAAGCTGCGGCTGTTCTACAACCACCCGGGGTTCATCGAGCCGATGGCGGAGCGGGTCGCATCGGCTCTGGCGAGTGTCTCCGACCAGCGCCGGGCCGCGGCCCGGCTCGTCTTCACCGCCCACAGCATCCCAACGTCCATGGCCGCCGCGTGCGACTACGAGAAGCAACTCCGCGAGGCGTGCCGCCTTGTCGCGGAGCGGCTCCAGCGGCCCGAATGGGACCTTGTTTACCAGAGCCGCAGCGGACCACCCGAGCAGCCCTGGCTCGAACCCGACATCAACGACCATCTTCGCATCCTGCGCGAAAGGAGCGGCGTGCGCGACGTCGTGGTCGCCCCGATCGGATTCCTCTGCGAGCATATCGAGTTGGTGTACGACTTGGACGTGGAAACGGCGAGCGTGTGCGACGCGCTGGGCATCGCCATCGTCCGCTCCGGGCCCCTGGGCACCCATCCTCGACTGGTGCGAATGATCCGCGAACTCGTCCAAGAACGGATCGACCCGCAAGCCACACGACTCTCCCTCGGCGCCCTCGGCCGCAGTCCCGACCGCTGTCCTCCGGACTGCTGTCGATCTCAGTGTCCGCCGCAGCCCGGGCAGCCGCCCCCGCGCGGATAATTGGGGTTCTCGATCGTGAAGCCGCGGCCCATGTGTCTGTCCTGGAAATCGATGGTTGTGCCGTCCAGGTGCAGGGCGATCTTCTTTCGCGTCACCAGGGCCACGCCATGATTCTCGTAACGGGCATCGACCGTGGGATCGAACTCCGTGTCGAACCCCAAGGTGTACGCCAATCCGCTGCAACCGCCCCCGGCGACCCCCATGCGGAGCACCGTGTTGGCCTCCACCTTCTGAGACTCCATGATCCGCTTCACTTCGCTCGCAGCCTGTTCGCTAATGATCACGGGCATCGGGAATGCGTGCTCCACTTCTGGCAGGGTACGGGGAGAATCAGGAGCGTCCGAGCCCCAAGCTCGCGCCAGACCAACTCGGGTGCCTCGTCCGCTCAACTCTATGGTACGCGGTCAGCCAAGGAAAGCCAAGTGAGGGGAACCGGTAGCCGTAGTAGGGCGGACCGAGCGAAGCGAGGCCCGCCGGGAAATGCGCCTCAATCCCGCGGGTTGGATTGGCTGAGGTTACAAACGCGAGAAAAGGGGACAGGCACCGTGGCGGCAACGTTTCTTCTTAGGCCATAACGGATTGCGCCACGGAGCCAGTCCCCTTTTCTCGGCCACGCGTTCACAGTCCGAACAGTCACATTTTCCGCAACCGGGCCACCGTGTCTGCGAGCCGCTCAATCACGAAATCCACCTCGGCAGCGGTGTTGAATCTCCCCAGCCCGAACCGCAGGCTGCTCCGCGCGGCCTCGTCGCCCATCCCCAGGGCCCGGAGCACGTGGCTCGGCTCCGGATTGGCCGAGGTGCAAGCCGAGCCGGAACTGTGCGCCTCCTCCTTGAGAGTCAAGAGGATCGTTTCCCCATCAACGCCGGCGAAGCTCATGTTCAGATTGCCCGGCAGACGCAGCCCGGGCGGCGTGAGCGCAGGGCCGTTCAAAGTGCTCTTAGGGATGGCCGCGACGAGGCCGTCGTGGAGCCGGTCGCGAAGGCCGCGGAGCCGGGCCGCTTCGTCGGGCATTTCCCGGACCGCGATCTGGAGGGCCCGGGCAAAGCCGACGATCCCCGGCACGTTGAGCGTGCCGCTCCGCAATCCGCTCTCGTGGCCGCCCCCGTACATGAGCGGCTCAAGCCGGATCGGCGGCGTGCGACGCCGGATGTACAACGCCCCAATGCCCTTCGGTCCGTAGATCTTGTGGGCCGTGAAGCTCATCAGGTCGACGCCCAGCTCGTTCACGTCCCCAGGGACCTTGCCGACGGCCTGGGTCGCGTCCGTGTGGAGCAGCACG
>Ga0172371_10003217_pt1 | contig 25438 bp, 23 predicted proteins | sample Lak12m_FD_114543 | JGI IMG/M metagenome (GOLD analysis project Ga0172371, IMG submission 114543) | Freshwater microbial communities from Kabuno Bay, South-Kivu, Congo - kab_022012_12m | ecosystem: Environmental > Aquatic > Freshwater > Lake | place: Democratic Republic of the Congo: South-Kivu... | reverse complement strand
GCCGACCGCCTCGGGCTGGCCGTCGAAGGCGACGGTTCGGTGGAAATATCGGGCGTCTCGAGCCTGGAGGATGCCGGACCGTCAGATCTCGTCTTCTGCGCCCAGACGAAAATGCTTCCGCTGCTTGAAAAAACGCGCGCCGCGGCCGGAATCCTGCCGGCGGGCGAATCGACCGGCCGGGGGCCGCTTCGGGCGGCAATCCGGGCCGCAAATCCGCTTGCGGCGTTCGCCGCGGCCATCAGCGTGATCCTTCCGGAGCGCCGGCCGGAGCCGGGCGTCCATCCGACCGCCTTTGTCTCCCCCACGGCCCGGCTGGGAGCCGGCGTTTCGATCGGGGCCATGAGCTGCGTCGGCGACGGGGCCGAGATCGGGGCGGGGACGATCGTGTTCCCCCTGGTTTCCATCTATCCGGGAGTGCGTATCGGCGCGGACTGCCGGATCCATTCGAGCGTGTCCCTCCGCGAGGACGTGCGGCTGGGCGACCGGGTCATCCTGCACAACGGCGTCCAGATCGGCGGCGACGGCTTCCGTTACGTCCCGAACGCGGACGGCACCCATATGAAAATCCCGCAGGTCGGGACGGTCATCATCGAGGACGACGTCGAGATCGGGGCCAATTCGGCGGTGGACCGGGCCGGGCTGGGAGCCACGATCGTCCGCCGGGGAACGAAGATCGACAATCTCGTCACCGTCGGCCACAACGTCGAGGTCGGGGAGAACGCGATCCTCGTCGCCCAGGTCGGCATCGGGGGAAGCTCGAAAATCGGCCGGGGGGCGATCCTCAGCGGCCAGGCCGGCATCCCCGACCACATCAACATCGGCGACGGGGTCATCGTCGCGGCCAAATCCGGGATCACGAAAGACGTCCCGGCGGGCAAGATGGTCTCCGGCAGCCCCCATCTGGACATCCGCGACTGGCGGAAGTTCTGGGCGGTCGCCCCCGAGCTTTATGATTTTTACAAGGATTTCAAGAAGCTGAAAGCCCGGGTGGCCGAGCTGGAAGCGGAAATCTCCCGCCTAAATCGGTAGCAGGTCAACCATTCCCCGATTTCTTCCCCTGTTGGCCTCAAATACGATTTATAAATTGTCAATCAAATAAAGCAAAAATAATCGGGGAATGGTTGACCTGCTACTAATTAACTGAATTTCGAGAGGTATTCGCCGAGGCTCAGGGCGGCGGTGACGCCGGTTCCGGCAGCCGTCGCGACCTGATGAGGCGCGGCGTCGACGACGTCGCCGGCCGCGAAAATTCCCGGCTTCGATGTGGCCATATGCTCGTCGACGCAGATCTCGCTCCAGTCGTTTATCGAAAGCAACCGCTTGACGAATTCACTCTGGGGGTCCATCCCGATAGAGACGAAGACGCCCTCGAGCTTCACCTCCCGCAGCGCCCCCGTCCGCGTGTCCCGGAGGACGACGCCCGTGACGTTGTCGTCGCCGAGGATTTTATCGACCACCGAATTCCACTCGACGATGATTTTCGGATCGGCGAAGATCCGCTCCTGGAGGATTTTCGTCCCGCGGAGCTTGTCGCGGCGATGGATGAGGTGCACGCGACTGGCGAATTTCGTCAGATAGGACGCTTCCATCAGGGCCGTGTCCCCGCCGCCGACCACGGCGATCTCCCGGTCGCGGAAAAACGCCCCGTCGCACGTCGCGCAGTATGACACGCCGCGGCCGACGAGACGGCCTTCCTCCGGCAGCCCCAGCCGCCGGTACTGGGCCCCAACGGCGACGATGACCGCCCGGGCGGGATATTCGCTATTCCGAGCGCGGACGATCCAGCCCTTCGGCTCGCCGGGCGCCGGATCGGGGACGATCTCGAAGGCCTCATCGGTGATGATTTCGGCGCCGAAACGGATGGCCTGTTTCCGAAATCCCTCCATCAGCTCGAACGGAGCCACGCCGTCGGGAAACCCGGGATAATTTTCGATCCAGTCGGTGATCAGAATCTGTCCTCCGGGGAGCCCTTTTTCAAGGACGACGGTCGAAAGGCGGGCCCGCCCGGTGTAAATCGCCGCCGCCAGCCCGGCCGGGCCGGCCCCGATGATCACCACATCGGATCGCTCGCGCATCTTCATGAATGACCTCGATTAATCAACGGAAATAATCATCGCCGACGTTGCGTCCAGAATAGGGAAACGAGTAACCTGGCACCGATTTTGACACCGATTTGATCACAAATGCTTGTTCAAGGCGGCGACGATCTTATCCTTCGAGACGGCGCCGACGATCGACTCCACGAGCTGCCCTCCCTTGAAGACAAGCAGCGTCGGGATCCCCCGGATGCCGTACTTGGCCGGCGTCTTGGGATTGGCGTCGACGTCCATCTGCCTGACCTTGACCTTGCCTCCCAGCTCGACGGCCAGGCCGTCGACGATCGGGGCCATCATCTTGCAGGGGACGCACCAGACGGCGGAAAAATCGACCAGAGCCGGAAGCTCCGACTTCAGGATCTCCGCTTCAAAATCGGCGTCGCTGACAAAAGGCACGTTATCCGACATGGATGTCTCCTCCCCGGGACCGCAGGGCCCGCCGATAAATCCCGGCGATGTCCTCCGCCGTCTCCGGCACGGTGAATTCCAGTCTCTCCTCGCTCTTTCTCCGCTCCAGCGCCGCGGCCAGCTCCGTCCACTCCGCTCCGGCCCGGACGGCTTCGGCCGTCGCCCCGTCGCCGGCCGTTACGGCATCGGCGAAAAAAAAGCCCGCTTTGACAAAGCTGAATTTGCCGTCATGAGCGAGCCGGTCCGGAGTGAAAAAATCCCAGGACAAGCCGGTCAGGGCGAGCGCTTCGGGCGGAAATTCGCCTCGGGCCGCGGGATCGTGAATGGTCAAGACCGAAACGGTCCGATTGAACGGACGGCGGTCCGCGTATTGCGTCCGCAGGAGAAGCGGCACGAGGGCCGCGGGCCAGTCGTGGCAATGGAGAACGTCCGCGCCCAAGCGGGACTTGCGGAGAAATTCCAGGGCGGCCCGGCAGAAGAATGTGAAACGTTCATCGTTATCCGGATAAGGATTGTTTTCCGATCCGAAGATCCGTCCCCGCCCGAAGTACTTGACGTTCTCGACGAAATAAACCGGGAAATTCCGGGCCGGCGGCTCGGGATCGATGGGCGCGGCGGCAGGCGTCGCCGGAGCGACGGCCGCTTCGGCCTTCCAGACCGACGCCGCTGCTTTATCCGATCCGACGGGAACGACGAATCGCTCGAGGGCCGGCAACAGCTCAAGCTCTTCGATCGACGGACGGCGGTATTTCGGGGCGATCAGAGAAACGTCGAATCCCCGGCGGGCCAGGGATTCGGGGAGAACCCGGACGGACGCGGGGCCGGTCCCGTCATGGTTGAACGGATAGGCCTCGGCGGTGATCAAAACGACTCGCGTCCGCTTCTTCTTCAGAAAGTTCACGGCCCGCTTACCCCCAACGGAGCTTTTCCTGGAGCAGATCGAAATAATTGCGACGGGGCGAGGCCACCAGACGGAGGACGCTATCCGCTTTCCGGACCTCGACCACGCCGTCGCCGTCCATTTCCCCGCCCCGCTGGCCGTCCAGGGTCAGGTAGACCTCCTCGCCGGGCGTTTTCATTTCGATCCGCACGCGCGCGTCCGAGGAGATGACCGTCGGCCGGAACGACAGCGTATGGGGACATATCGGCGTCAGGACGATCGCCGGGACGGCCGGTTGGATGATCGGCCCTCCGGCCGAAAGCGAATAGGCCGTGCTCCCGGTCGGCGTCGCCACTACCAGCCCGTCGGCCCGCAGCCGGACGATCTCCCGGCCGTTCACAGAAACGATATACTGGATCATCCGGGCTTTGGCTGCCTTGTTGATGACGACGTCGTTGAGAGTCAAATCCGTCGCTCCCCGCCAGGCGGTTTCCAGCATCATCCGCGGGCTGACGACGTCGGTCCGTCCGGAAAGCACGGCTTCCAAGGCCAGGGTCATTTCCGCCAGGGGGACTTCCGTCAGAAATCCGAGGCTCCCGAGATTGACCCCCATGACCGGCACGTTCCGCCGGGCCGCGATATGGGCGACGCTGAGCAGCGTCCCGTCGCCGCCCAGGACGATGACGAGATCGGATTCGACCGGGACCTGTTCGCGCGGCAGACCGCCGGGCCGGCCGACCTTGTCCGCGGCCGCATGTTCCAGAACGGGCCGGATCCCCCGGGCTTCCAAAAACGCGCTCAGGTCGGCGATGACGTCGCCGACGCCGGGGGCATGGGGCTTGATGACGATGCCGGCCCGCTTGACGGGATTCATCAGCTTCAACCTCCGTCCTTTTCCGCGTCTCCGCCTTCCGAAACGGAAACGGAAATCCATTCTAACACGTCCTTCGGAAGCGGTTCCAGACCGGCCCGCCCCCGGCTTTGCGCCGCGGGATCGAAAGCAAACCGGGCGAAAAACTCCTGGTTGCCTTTCTGGCCGCGCGTCTTTAACCGGAGAAGGCCGGTCATTCTGAAACCCTCGGCTCGGGACTCGCCGGCGATCCCGGCCAGGACTTCGGCATGGACGGCGGGATCCCGGACGATTCCGCGCGGGCCGAGGCGGTCTTTCCGGGCTTCAAACTGCGGCTTGATCAGCGAAAGGAGAATCGGATCTGGAACGGCCTCCCGCCCGGCCCGGAATATCTCGCCGAGAGCCGGCAAAATTTTAAGGATCGAAATGAACGAAACATCCATGACCGCAAGCTCTACCGGCGCGGGGAAGTCCGAGGGCCTGAGGTTCCGGGCGTTTTTTTCAATCAGAAGGACGCGCGGATCCCGCCGCAGGCGGTCGTCGATCTGGCGGACGGAAACGTCCACGGCGAAAACCCCGGCCGCGCCGCGCTGCAGGAGACAGTCGGTGAATCCGCCCGTGGACGCGCCGATATCGGCGCAGACGCGCCCGCCGGGGGCAACGCCGAACGCGTCCAGAGCTTCGGCCAGCTTCAACCCGCCCCGGCCGACAAACGGCGACGTCGGGACGACGGAGAGCGGCGCGTCGGCCGCAAGAAGCTCTCCCGCCTTTTCCACCCGCCGGCCGGCTGATTCGACCAGGCCGGCCATGATGAGGGCCTGGGCTCGGGCCGGAGATTCAGCCAGACCGCGCTCAGTTAAAAGGACGTCCGCCCTTATTTTTTTCATTTTTCCCGGGAAAACCCGTCCGCCGGGGCCTTTCAGTCCGCTTTTTCAGGGTCCGCGGGCCCGGAGCGGGCGGCGGGCCGGGAGAAAAATTCCCGGAGCCGGGGGGCAAGGCCGATCGCATCCAAACCGTAGAGGGCCCGCAGCTCCGAAAGCGTGCCGACGGGGATGTTTTCGACCGGCAGCCCGAAACACTTGACCCGGGTTTCATGAAGGCCGTGACGGTTGAGCAGCTCCAGGACGGCGCTTCCGAATCCGCCGGCCAGCACGCCTTCTTCCACCGTGGCGATGGCCCTCCCCTCCCGAGCGTAGCGGAGGATCAGATCCTCGTCAAGCGGCTTGCAGAATCGCGCGTCCGCCACGGCCAGGCTGAGCCCGCCGCCGACGGCCGCTTCGGCCCGTTCGGCCGCTTCCAGGGCCGGATAGACCATGCTTCCGTATGCCAGGACCAGATCGGTCCCGGCTTTGAGGATTTCGGCTTTCCCGAGCGGAACGTCGCGCCGGGCGGCGTCCATGGCCACGCCGAAGACTTCTCCCTTGGGGAAACGGATGGCGACCGGCCGGCCGTAGCCGAAGGCGGCCTTGAGCATGTGCCGCATTTCGTTTTCGTCGCGCGGGGCCGCCAGGACCAGGTTCGGCATATGCCGAAGGTAGGCGATATCGTTGATCCCCTGGTGGGTCGGTCCGTCGTCGGGGACGAGGCCGGACCGGTCGAGGGCGAACACGACCGGGAGATTCTGGAGGCAGACGTCGTGGTAAACCTGGTCATACGCCCGCTGAAGGAACGTCGAGTAGACGGCGACGACCGGGCGCCGGCCCCCGGCGGCCAGACCGGCGGCGAAATTGACGGCGTGCTGCTCGGCGATGCCGACGTCGAAAAATTGATCGGGCCGGTCGGCCGCGTATTCGAGAAGGCCCGTTCCCTCGCACATGGCCGCGGTGATGGCCACGACGCGCTCGTCTTCCCGGGCGATCTCGATCATGGTCTTGCCGAACACGGCCGAATACGACGGCTTCGAACCGTTCGAAAGGGGCTCACCGGACTCGACGTCGAACGGCAGCGCCCCGTGGAAATGGTCCGGGCTGTCCTGGGCCGGAACGTAGCCGCGGCCTTTCCGGGTCACGCAATGGATCAGGACGGGGCCCTCGGTTTCCTTTTTGGCTTTCTCGAACACTTCGAGCAGCGAAGGGATGCTGTGGCCTTGGACGGGACCGACATAACGGAGGCCCAGCTCCTCGAATACGAGCCCCGGGAAAAACAGCTTCTTGACCATTTCTTCCAGGGCCCGGCCGGCCTTGATCAGGACGAGGCCGATGCCCGGTAGGGTCTTCAGAAGGATTTTGGCCTTGTCCTTGACCCGGAGATAATGCTGGCCCGTCGTCAGGTACCCGAGATACCGGGAAATGGCCCCGACGCTCTGGGAAATCGACATTTCGTTATCGTTGAGGACGATGATGAGCGGGACGCGCAGGTGGCCGATCTGGTTGAGGGCTTCCCAGGAAACGCCGCCCGTCAGAGATCCGTCGCCGACCACGGCGATGACCCGGTGCTTTTCCCGGGCCATGTCGCGGGCGATGGCCAGGCCCAGGGCGGCCGAAAGAGCCGTCGAGGCGTGACCCGTGTTATAGGCGTCGTAAGGGCTTTCGTCCCGAGAGGGAAATCCGAGAAGCCCGTCCCGCCGGCGGAGTGTCGGGAATCGGTCCCGCCGCCCGGTGACGATTTTATGGGTATAAGTCTGATGGCCGACGTCCCAGATGATCAGGTCCCGGGGCGTATCGAACGCCCGATGGAGGGCCAGGGTCATCTCGACAACGCCGAGATTGGAAGAAAGATGCCCCCCGTTTCGAGAAACGACGGCCAGGATCTCGGCCCGGATTTCGACGGCCAGACGGTTCAGGTCGTCGACCGACAGCTTCTTCAGGTCGACCGGGCTTTTGATCGTATCAAGCAAATGGCTCATCGGATCAGAAAACTCTCTCGGGGTTTCCGTAAATATCTATTATAACATGAGCCCAGGAGCAAGCAATCCTCGCCCTTATCCAATTGATAATAATAGATATGGCCTCAGAAGGGGAGCTCCGAATCGTCCTCGCTTTTCTTCGGTTTGGCCCCGGGCTTTTTCGTAGCCGGCTCCTCGGGAATTTCCCCGCTTTCGGCCTCTTCCAGGCTGAACGGCTCGGGGTGGAGGCCGCCTTTGTCATCTTTGAGGAGGATTTCGATCTTCTTCTCGGCCTTATCGAGCTCGTTGCGGAGAAATCGGGCCAGCTTCACTCCCCGCTCGAACCGGGCCAGCGATTCGTTCAAGTTGAGGCCGCCTTTTTCCAGGTCTTCCACGACCCGCTCAAGGTCGGCCAGGGCTTTTTCGAAGTCCAGATCGGATTTTTTTTCTTTTTCTTTCATGATTTCCCCTTCCCTTCTTCGTCTTCGTTATTCGGGTTTCCGCCGAGCGTATCTTCAATCGGTCGAGTCGGATCGGTCCGCCTCACTTCAGCCGAAAATTCACCGCGATGGAAAGAGACCGCGACCGCGTCTCCCGGCCGGAGAGAAGCGGCCGAGGTCACCGGCGTTCGAGGAGATCCCTCCCGCCAGACGACGGCATACCCCTTGTCCAGGACGTTGAGCGGACTCTGGGCATGAAGCGAGGCGGAAAGCCGTTCCCAATCAGCCCGGCGGCGCCCCAGAGCCAGGCGGAAAGCGCCGATAATCCGCTCCTCAATGAGCGCGGCCTGTCCTGAAGCGTCGCCGAGGCGCCGCTTGAGGCCGGAAGTCATTCGTTCGACTGCAAGCGCCGCCCGGGATTTCCCTTCGGCCAGCCGCCGCCTCTCTTCGTTGACGATGTCCCAGGCCCGGGATTCGAGCTCGTCGATTCTCTGGGCCAGGGTCATCAAGCGGCTTTGAAAGCCCTGGAAAACGCCGTGCCGGGCCAGGTCCTCCACTCCGCCGCGCCGCTCGCGCACCTCCAACCGGAGGGCCTGCTCGGCCCGGCGGCGGAGATTTTCGATCCGCTCGGCGAAGGCGTCCTCTTTTTCGACCACGAGTTCGGCGGCGGCCGTCGGCGTCGAAGCCCGGATGTCGGCGACGAAATCGGCGATCGTGTAATCGACGTCGTGGCCGACGGCCGAGATGACCGGGACCGGGCAGGCGAAAATCGCCCGGGCCACGGGCTCTTCATTGAAGGCCCAAAGATCCTCGATGGACCCTCCTCCCCGTCCGACAATCAGGACGTCGATCCCGGGCAGACGCCCCAGATACTCGATCCCTTCAACGATCTGGGCCGCCGCCCCCGGTCCCTGGACCTGGGACGGATAAATCACGATCCGAACCTTGGCGAAGCGCCGCTCGATCGTCCGGAGGATGTCGATCAGGGCGGCCCCGCTGGGCGAGGTCACCACTCCGATCGTTTTCGGAAGGAGAGGAAGCTTTTTTTTGCGCTCGGGGGCGAACAAGCCCTCCGTCCGGAGCTTCTCCTTGAGCTGCTCGAAGGCGAGCTGGAGAGCGCCTTTGCCCTTGGGCTCGACCTGATCAATGATGAGCTGATAATTGCCGCGTACCACATATACGTCGATCTTGCCCCGGCAGACGACCTGAAGGCCGTCCCGCAGATCGAACTTGAGGCGATCGGCCTGGCTTTTCCAGAGAACGGCCTGGATCGCCGAGCCGGCGTCCTTGAGCGTGATGTAAACGTGGCCGGAAGGATGGCGTTTGTAATTGGAGATTTCGCCGGCCACCCAGACCTGGGGAAAAGCCGTCGTCAGCGCGGCCTTGATGACCTGGGTCAGCTCGGAAACGGTGTAGACGTGATCGCGGACGACGAGACTCCCCTCGCGGACGAGGCTGCGGGCGTCTTTCTCGTAGGATGGGATGCGTATCCCGCCGTTTTCGTCGGGCATGGCAATATATTATCACTAATTTGGAAAAGAGGGGACGCATCACGAAGAACGGAATTCTAGGGACGCATCACATAACCCCCAAAAACATAAAATTGAGATTTTTTTCCAATGATGTTTATGGGGGTTATGTGATGCGTCCCGAATTCCGTTCGATGCGTCCCCGATTTAGTCTTCGGTGAGGATTTCGCGGACGATCGAAAGGGCCCGGCCCGTCGCCGGATCGATCTGGACGGCGACGCCCGAGAGGAACGATCCGCCCTTGTCCGGCTCGAAACGGATCGGCCGGGACGTCAGGAATTTGGCGATGGCCTGTTCCCGGCGGATCCCGATCACGGAATTCCGCGAGCCGGCCATCCCGAGGTCGGTGATATAAGCCGTTCCTCCCGGAAGGATCCGCTCGTCGGCCGTCGGCACGTGGGTGTGCGTCCCGACCACCGCCGAAACCCGCCCGTCGAGGTAATAGCCCAGGGCGACTTTTTCCGAGGTCGCCTCGGCGTGGATGTCGACGATGATGGCCGGCGTCTCCTTCCGCAACTCCTCGATCGTCGCGTCGGCCGTCCGGAACGGATCGTCGATCGGTTCCATGAAGACCCGGCCCTGGAGATTGAGGACGCCGAGCTTGAGGCCCTCCGGCCCGATCACGACGACCGTTCCCTTGCCCGGGGCGGGCGAAGGATAATTGGCCGGCCGGATGACCCGGGGCTCCTTCTCCATATAGGCGATCCCCTCTTTCTTGTCCCAGATGTGGTTGCCGCTCGTCAGGACGTCGGCCATCGAAAACAATTCCCGGCCGACTTCCTCGGTCAGCCCGACTCCGCCGGCGGCGTTCTCGCCGTTGACCACGACAAACGCCGGCCGATACTTGTCGCGGAGGACCGGCAGATGCCGGCGCAGGGCGTCCCGGCCGGCCCGGCCGATGACGTCCCCGATGAGCAGGACGAAAAACGGCGGGCGGGCCGCGGCCGTCTCCGCTTCGGTCTTATCGGGCATATTCAACCGCCCTCATCTCCCGGATGACCGTGACTTTGATCTGTCCGGGGTAATCGAGATCGCTCTTGATCTTCGCGGCGATATCCTTGGCGATGAGCGCGGCCCGGTCGTCGGCGACCTTGCCGGCGTCGACCATGATCCGGATCTCGCGGCCGGCTTGAAGGGCGAAGGCCTTGGCCACGCCCTCGAAGCCCTTGGCCAGCGTCTCGAGCTTTTCGAGCCGCTTGATGTAATTTTCGAGCAGCTCCCGCCGGGCCCCCGGCCGGGCCGCCGACAACGTGTCGGCCGCCTGGACCAGGACGGCTTCCAGCGAGGGAAAATCGACGTCGCGGTGATGGGAGGCGATGGCCGCGGTCACGGCTTCGTTTTCTCCGTATTTGCGGCACAGCTCGACGCTCAGCTCGGTGTGCGTCCCCTCGACCTCGCGATCGATGGCTTTGCCCACGTCGTGAAGGAACCCGGCCCGCAGCGCCGTCTGCGTGTTCAGGCCCAGCTCCTGGGCCATGGCCGCGCTGAGGAAGGCCACTTCCTTGGAGTGCTGGAGGACGTTCTGGCCGTAGGAGGTCCGGAATTTCAGCTTGCCCATCAGCTTGATGAGCTCGGGATTGAGGTTCTGGACGCGCAGCTCCATGGCCGCCGCTTCGCCGTCCTGGCGGATCTTGTCCTCGAGCTCCGCTTTGACGTTCTCGACGACTTCCTCGATCCGAGCCGGATGAATCCGTCCGTCCAGGACCAGGCGCTGGATGGCCAGCCGGGCCGCTTCGCGGCGGACGGGATCGAAGCTGGAGAGGATGACCGCCTCGGGCGTGTCGTCGACGATGATGTCGACGCCGGTGGCCACTTCCAGGGCCCGGATGTTGCGGCCCTCGCGGCCGATGATCCGCCCCTTCATGTCCTCGCTCGGCAGGTCGACGACGGACACCGTCGATTCGACGACGTGCTCGGCGGCCGACCGCTGGATCGCCCCGGTGATGACTTCGGCCGCGAGCTGCCGGCTTTTGGCCCGGGTTTCCTCGTCGATCCGCTTGAGGGTCTGCATGGCTTCGAGGCGGGCTTCGTCCTCGACCTTGCGGACGATCAGGGCCTTGGCTTCTTCCTGGGTCATCCCGGAAACGCGCTCGAGCTCGGCGATCTGGCTTTTGATGATCTCGCCGATCTTCTTGCTCTCTTCCTGGAGGTCGTTTTCCCTCTGGACGATCTTGCGCTCCTTGGCCGAGACGTCCCGGTCGCGGCGGTCGAGGCCCTGGATCTTGCGGTCGAGGTTCTCTTCCTTATGGACGAGCCGCCGCTCAACCTCGTTGAGCTTGCGGCGCTTGTCCTGGGAAAGGCGCTCGAATTCCGCGTCGGCCGAGGCCAGCTTCTGGTGGGCCTGGTTCTGGGCTTGACCGACGATCTTCTGGGCCTCGGACTTGGCTTGGGACACCAGGGCCGCCGCTTCTTCCTTGGCCTTGAACAGGCCCTTGGCTGCGGAGCCTTTCTTGACTTGAACGATCAGGATGCCCGCCGCCAGGATGATCAAGACGGCCAGGCCGATATAAAGAACGATGTTGTTCACGGTCTCTCCTCCTTCCTTCAAATGCGGCGAGGAAGAGCCGTCCTGCAGGCGGGGCTGAGCTTAAGGAGTTCGTCTGTTCCGGGAACGATTTACGGGGGCCCGGGGGCCTCCCGGAGGCCGCCGAAAGCCGGCGGCCGGCGATGGTTCACTCGACCTAAACATGATCATCCTTGAACAGGTTCGACTCCGCATTCGCGATCTCGGCCTCCATCCGCTCGATGCGCTCGTCCACCAGGTCGAGCCGTTTCCGGCTGACGAAGTAGTCGTCGGCGATATTGAGGGCCGCGAGAACAGCGATTTTCGTCGGGTCCTCCGATCGCGATTTCACCGCAATTTCCTGCATCTTCTGGTCCACATAGGACGTCAGACGGCTGATATATTCCTCGTCTTCGTCACCTTTCACTCGAATTTTATAGATCCGTCCGTAGACTTTGATCTCGATGATATCGCTCATCACGCGCCAAGCTTGTCAATCTGGGAAATGATCGCCTCGATCTTCCCCTTAATTTCTTCCCTTTCATTCTCGTATCTTTTCACGTCCCCGTCAAGCTTGGCGATTTTCCGGGCCTGCTCCTCCCCGTCTTTCCGCTCGGCTTTCAGGTCCTTGACAATCTGGCGGAGCTTTTCGTTTTCCGCCGTCAGCCGGTGGATGTGCTCGATCACCCCGGATATCTTGCCCTCGAGGATCTTCAGGCGGTCGATCTCGTTGCTCATGCGCCCCCTCCTTTGCGCAGCTCGATGGAAAAGGCCGTTTTCAGCGTCTTGATGATTTTCTGCTCGGACCGGTCCGCCTCCTCGGCCAGGAGGGTCGCCTGCGGATTGCGGTAAACGAACCGCATCGAAAGCGAGGTCCGGCCGGGCGGATTGTTCGGCCCGTCGTACCGGTCGATGACGTCGAACGATTCCAGGAACGGGACGGCCGCCCGCTCGATGGCCGTCTTGATGTCCTGGAAGGCGGCGCCGGGATCGACGAAAAACGAGAGGTCGCGGACGACGGCCGGAACCTTGGGAGCCGGCTCGTAGGCGAACGCGCCGGCCTGTCTTTCCAGCAAAAAGCCCAGGGCGATTTCGGCGGCGAAAACCGGGCCGGACGCGCCGTACGTCTTGAGAATCTCCTCCCGCACCCGCCCCAGAACGCCGATCCGCTCGCCCTTGTAAGAGACTTCCACGGCCGAGCCGTCTTCGTACGAGGCGTGCCGGGCCGGCAGGAAGACCAGACCGGCATAGCGCAGGGCTTCGAGGGCGGATTCCACGGCTCCCTTCAGATGATGGAAGCCGGCCTGGGGGGCCGGCCGGTACCAGCGCGGGGCGTCCAGGGGTCCGCAGGAAAGCAGGCCGAGCATCAGATCCTCGGCCCCGTCCGAGCCCTCGGTCCGGCAGTAGATTTTGCCGATCTCGAAGATCGAAACAGAGTCGGTCCCATGGTTCTGGTTATAGTGGAGGTTTTCCAGCAAGCCCCCGAGAAGCGCGGTCCGCAACGTCGCCGCATGGACGGAAAACGGATTGCGGATGGCGACCGGTAAAATCCCCGTCTCCAGAACCGCTTCCTTCTCCGGATCGGCGAAGCTGGCGTTAACCACTTCGTCGAAGCCGAAGTGGAAGAGCTGCTGGGACAGCCGGGCGAGGCGGTTGCGGTCCGACGGCTCGGGCTCCAGAATTTCCAGCGGCGGGACGAAAACGGGGATTTTATCGTACCCGTAGAAACGGGCGACTTCCTCGATCAGGTCGGCTTCCCGCTCAATGTCCACGCGGAACGAGGGAACCGTCACTCTCCAGGCGCCTTTCATCGATGGCTTGACCCCGAATCCGAGATCGACCAGGATTTTTTCGATGAAATCATCGGGGACGGCCACGCCCAGAAGCTCGGCCGTCCGCTTGGAGCGGATGACGACGTCCTTGGGCTTGCGCGGCTTGGGATAGACGTCGATCAAATCCTTGGACACCCGGCCGCCGAACGAGCAGAGAAGCGAAGCGGCCATGGCCGCCGCTTCCGGAGCCGATCCGACGTCCACGCCCCTCTCCATCCGGTAGCTGGCATCCGTCTGGATCTCCAGGGCCTTCCGGGTCCGGCGGATGGAGGAAGGATCGAAGACGGCGCTCTCGATGAACACGTCCCGGGTTTCCCCGGTGATCCCGGAAGCTTCTCCGCCGATGACGCCGGCGATGGCGATCGGCCGGCTGTCGTCGGCGATGACGAGCATGTCCGGACCGAGGGCGACGTCCTTGCCTTCGAGCGTCCGGAGCGTTTCGCCTTTCCGGGCCCGGCGGACGACCACCCGCCGGCCGCCGACCTTGGCCAGGTCGAACGTATGGATGGGATGGCCGGTGGCGAACAGGACGATATTGGAGACGTCGACGACGTTGTTGATCGGTTTGAGGCCCATGGCCTCGATCTTTTTCCGGAGCGGCTCGGGCGACGGTCCGACGTTCACTCCCTTGACCACGTATCCCGCATACCGGAGGCAGAGATCCTCGTCCAGGACCTGGACGTCGACGATCTCGGACGTGCGGGAGGGAAGCTCCACGACCGGATGGACGCGCTCCTTTAGCGGATACCCGGTCATGACCCCGACTTCCCGGGCGATCCCGATATGGCCGAGGGTGTCGGGACGGTTGGCGTACGTCTCGATGTCGAAAACCGTGTCGCCGTCGGGGGTTTCCGTCCATTCCTCGCAGATGAGGCCGATCATCGTCAGACGGGCCAGGAGCTCGTCGCGAGGGATCTCGACGTCCACGTATTCCTTGAGCCAGCGCAGACTGATTTTCATTTGAGGTGGAATTGCCGGTTGAACCGGAGGTCGTTTTCGTAGAAGTACCGGATGTCGGGAATGCCGTAAGCGAACATGGCGATCCGCTCGACGCCCATGCCGAAGGCCCAGCCCGAATACTGCTCGGGATCGATGTTGACGTTCTTGAAAACCTGCGGATCGACCATCCCGCTGCCGAGGATTTCCTTCCAGCCCGTGCCGCCGCAGACCCGGCAGGCCGGATCCTTCTGGCCGCAGGCCAGGCATTCGATGTCCACTTCGGCCGAAGGCTCGGTGAAGGGGAAGAAGCTCGGCCGAAAGCGGATCTTCAGCTTTTCGCCGAAGAGGCGCTTGAGGAAATATTCGAGCGTCCCTTTCAGGTGGGCGAAGGTGATGTTGCGGTCCACGACCAGCCCCTCGACCTGGAAGAACATCGCCGCGTGGGTCGGGTCGGGGGTTTCCCGGCGATAGACCTTGCCCGGGATGATGATCCGGATCGGCGGCTTGCGCTTCTCCATGACCCGGATCTGGACCGGCGAGGTGTGCGTCCGGAGGAGAAGGTTGTCGTTGATGTAGAGCGTGTCCCAATTGTCCCGGGCCGGATGGTCCGGAGGGAAATTGAGGGCCTCGAAGTTGTAGAAATCGGTTTCGATCTCGGGTCCGTCGGCGATCCCGAAGCCCATCTCCAGGAAGATCGTCTCGATCTCTCTCTGGAAAATGCGGAGGGGATGGGCCGCGCCCCAGGGGAGGCGCTCTCCCGGCAGAGTCAGGTCGACCGCCGGAGCGGCGGAGGCGGCGGGCTTTTTGAGGCCCTCCTCGAGGGCCGCCAGCTTTTCCTGCACTTCGACTTTCAGGAAGTTGAGCAGCTGCCCGGCGGCGGGTTTTTCCGCCGGGGCGAACTTTTTAAAATCCTCGAAGAGCTGGGTGATGAGTCCGCGCTTGCGGCTGAGATACCGGTTGCGCAGATCCTCCAATCCCGCCCCATCCCGGACCGCGGCGCATTCGTCCGCGAGCTTGGCCCGCGCGGCGTCGATCGCGGCCCGGAATTTTTCGAGATCAGGCGAGGGCATCTTTGACTTGGGTGACGACCCGGGCGAACGCCTCGGGGGCGTTGACCGCCATCTCGGCCAGAACCTTGCGATCGAGCGCGCTGCCGATCTTCTTCAAGCCCTGGATGAACCGGCTGTAGGTCAGGCCGTTGGCCATGGCCCCGGCCTTGACCCGGATGATCCAGAGGCGGCGGAAATCCCGCTTTTTCGCCCGCCGGTCGCGGTAGGCGTAGAGCAGCGACTTCTCGACCGCTTCCTTGGCCGTCCGGTAGTTGGAGCTTTTCGCCCCCCAGTAGCCTTTGGCCAGGCCCAGGACTCTTTCCCTCTTGTTGCGCCTTTTGACGGAACGTTTGACTCGCGCCATGGAAGTTCTCCTCAGAACTCGTAGGGCATCATTTCTTTGACGGCCCGACGGTTGGTCTTATTCACGACGCCGACCTGGCCGAGGTTCCGCTTGCGGTTAGCTTTTTTCTTGGTCAGGATGTGGCGTTTGTTCGCTTTGCTGTGCAGGATTTTCTTTCCCGCGGTCACTTTGAACCTTTTCCGGGCTCCCCGGTGGGTTTTTAACTTTGGCATCTTTTCCTCCTGTCTTGGTGGGGACGATCACCGACGAGACGGCCCAATCCAGCTTCCGGAATTCGCCGTCCAGCTTCCCCAGGCCGGCGCAATCGGCCACGACCCGGTCAAGCACGGCCTTACCCATTTCCGGGCGCGATTTCTCCCGGCCGCGGAGCATGATCGTGAGCTTGACCTTGTTGCCTTCTTCGAGGAAGCGCTGGACGTGCTTCAGCTTGAAGGTGTAGTCGTGGATCGAGATCTTCGGCCGGAATTTGATCTCCTTCAGCAGGGCCTGCTTCTGGTGCTTCTTGGCCTCATGGTCGCGCTTGTGCAGCTCGTACAGAAACTTGCCGTAATCCATCACCCGGCAAACCGGGGGCTGGGCTTGCGGCGCGATCTCGACGAGGTCCAAGCCGCGCTGGCGGGCGATCGCCAGCGCCTCGGCGGCACTCATGACGCCAAGCGGCTTTTTCTCCTCGTCGATCACCCGGATTTCCCGGTACGTGATCAGCTCGTTGGTCCGGTGAAGCCTCTGCTTGATCGGCGGCAGCGTTGGGTGTCGTCTTAAGATGGGCGTCCTCCTTGGGTGTCCCCGCGTTAATATGTGATCGTCAACGACCGGCGGTCGTCGAGCGATTTGACCTTGGCGATGAATTCGTCGAGGACGACGGGCCCCTTGTCCCCCTGGCCGTGGATGCGGAGCGAAGCCGTCCCGGCCGCCGCTTCCTTGTCCCCGGCGACGAGGATGAAGGGCACTTTCTGTTTCTCGGCTTCGCGGATCTTGTAGCCGAGCTTCTCCCGGCGAAGGTCGGCGTGGGCCCGAAGGCCGGCGGCCCGGAGCTTGTCCACGAGTGCGCCGACATAGCCGTCGTGGCGATCGGCGATCGGGATCACCTCGACCTGGAGGGGCGCAAGCCAGACCGGGAAATTGCCGTTGTAATGCTCGATCAGGACGCCGAAAAAGCGCTCCAGCGAGCCCATCAGCGCCCGGTGGACCATGTACGGCCGGTGCTCCTTGCCGTCCTCGCCGATATACGACATGTCGAACCGTTCCGACATGTTGAAGTCGAACTGGATCGTGGTGCACTGCCAGTGGCGGCCGAGGGCGTCCTTGACCTTGATGTCGATCTTGGGCCCGTAAAAAACGGCCTCCCCTTCCATCCGCTCGTACGGCAGGCCGCGGGTTTCCAGGGCCTTGACGAGCGACGCTTCGGCCTGGATCCACCGCTCATCGGCCCCGCAATACTTGTCCTTGTTTTTGGGGTCGCGGACGGACAGCTCGATCTTGTTGTCGGTGAAGCCGAAGTCGGCCAGGATGCTGAGCGAGAAATCGAGCACCCGGAGGATCTCGTCCTCGATCTGATCGGGAGTGCAGAAAATATGGGCGTCGTCCTGGGTGAAGCCGCGGACGCGGAGCAGGCCGTGGAGCGTGCCGCTCCGCTCATAGCGGTAGACCGTCCCGAGCTCCGCCCATCTCAGGGGCAGGTCGCGATAGGACCACATCCGCGATTTGTAGATCTGGATGTGGAACGGGCAGTTCATCGGCTTGAGGTAGTAGTTCTGCCCGTCGATGTCCATCGGGGAATACATGCTGTCCTTGTAGAACCCGAGGTGGCCGGAGGTCTGCCAGAGAATCTCCCGGCCGATATGCGGCGTGTAGAGGACCTCGTAGCCGCCGTCCCAATGGCGGTTGCGCCAGTATTGCTCGATGATCGCCCGGATCCGGGCGCCTTTGGGGTGCCAGAGGATCAATCCGCCGCCCAGCTCCTCGGTGGTGCCGTAGAGGTCGAGCTCCTGGCCGAGGCGGCGGTGGTCTCTTTTCTTCGCTTCCTCGACCAGATGGAGATAATCCTCCAGCTCCTTGGCCGAGGGGAAGGCGGTTCCGTAAATGCGCTGGAGCTGGAGGCCCTTCTCGTCGCCTTTCCAGTAGGCGCCGGAAACGGACAGCAGCTTGAAATGCTTGAGAAGTCCGGTCGAGGCCAGGTGGGGGCCGAGGCAGAAATCGCCGAATTCTTTTTGATGGTAAACCGAGACGACGTCGCCGCCTTTTTCCCGGATGAGCTCGACCTTGAGGGTCTGGCCCCGGTCGGCGAACCACCGGATCGCCTCGTCCTTGGGCGTCATTTCCCGGACGATGGGAAGGTCGGCCGCGGCGATCTCCCGCATCCGGGCTTCGATCGCGGCCAGGTCGTCGGAGGAAAACGGCTCGTCCCGGAGGAAATCGTAATAGAACCCGTTTTCCACGGCCGGACCGATCCCCGCCTGGGTGCCCGGGAACAAATCGAGGACGGCGTGAGCAAGGAGGTGGGCCGTGCTATGGCGCCGGACTTCGACGTCGTCGTGCGCATCAGGCTTCTCTCGTTCGTTGCTCATCTCAGTCGTCCTCTCGGGCTCGGCGGCCCGTCCTTTTCCCGCTCACAAACAAAAAAGAACCGTTTTTTCGATTCAGCGCCGGATATCGGACCCCTCTTTTATGGAGAACGGCCGGCCCGGCCATCTCAAAAAACGGCCGGCGTCGCAAGCGGCGAAAACGATATCTGTCTCATAGGTCATCGGCTCGAGCGAACATGGTAGGCGCGGAGGGGATTGAACCCACGGCCTCTTCCGTGTCAGGGAAGCGCTCTCCCACTGAGCTACGCGCCTATATCCGTCGCTAAAGCCCATCTATATTAATGAAAAGCAAAGGCAAAATCAACCGAAATATCTGTATGAGGAACAATATAGGGAAAATGGCAATGAGGGATCTCTTATGCCTCGAGTACCTCTCGCCAGCCGCAGGGACCAGTCCCGTCGGTCCCCCCCGAAACGGGGCCCCCCTCCGCTATGCGGCTTCTGAGAGGCACTCTCGGTCATTCAGAGATCCCTCATTGCTAATACCGACTTCGTTCCTCTATAATTCGGACCGTGATCGGGATTATGTCGGATTCGCATGACAACTTGGACACCGTCAGGAGGGCCGTCCGCCTGTTCCGGGACGCAGGCTGCGATCTCATCATCCATGCCGGAGACTTCGTCGCCCCTTTTACCGCCCAGGCCCTGGCCGAGGCGGAGTGCCAGGTTAAGGCCGTTTTCGGCAATTGCGACGGGGAAAAAGACGGGCTCAAGATGATGATCCGGCCGTTCGGGACCATCCGCAAAGCCCCGTTTATCTTCGACCACGCGGGGAAAATGATCGCGGTCACTCATTTAAACGACCCCGTCTCGGAGCTTGCCGCCCGACGGGAATACGATCTGGTCGTTTTCGGGCATACTCACCGGCCGGAAATCAGGCAAGCGGGCCGGACGTTAATCGTCAATCCGGGAGAGACGGGGGGCTGGGTGACCAAGAAAAGCACGGTCGCCCTCTACGATCCGGCCTCGGGAACGGTCGAAATCCACGAAATCTGAAATGTCGCACTCCGTCCCAAACCGCCAGAAGCCGATCTGGAAGCAGATCCGCAAGCCCATGCCGCCGCCGGGACGGGCGCAGACGACCAAAAAAGGAAAAAAGGCATACAACCGCAAGGATAAATCCTGGAAAACGAACGTTTCGTAGAAAATACGACGTGTTCAATTTCCGACGGTTCCTGGCTTTATAAAGCTCCTCTCTCGCTAACTCCAGGCATCGCTTTTTGCTCCCCGGCCCCGGGAACCATCGTGAGGTTCCCCCCGCAACGCGGGTCCCCCTTCCACAACGGGGATCGGCAAAGCGATGCCCTTCGTTGCTTCGAGAGGATTTCCGAAATTGGAAGAAAAAATGAAATTTCTTCAGGATCATGATGATAATTCTGCCAAAAATAAATTTATTTGCGATAAGTGTTTCGGATTTTTAGTGGTTTCTCTTTATTCCCAAAGATCGTAAATAAGCGCCAATCCTGCAGCCTCCGATCGGTCGGAGTTTGAACGCAAAATAATTCAAAAAAAACGCGTTTGGCCGGGATTCTATCTTGCGGGTTGTCAGGCCGGGGAAAAAATCCAAGACAACCCAAAGATGTCCATAAAAAAACACAATATTTGACAATCCGCGAGACAGTCCGTTAATGTAATTTCCATCGTGAGAATCGCGCGAATCTTTATCGCCGTTATTTTCTCCGCTCTCTGCGGCTTTGCCGGAGGCAACGTGAACGATTTAGGCCCGAAGATCCCCAAACAGGTCCTTGATTGGCAGGCGTCCGGCGAAGACGCCGTTTACGACCGGAAAACGCTCTACGATTACATGGACGGCGGCGCGGAAGTGTATCTGGCTTATGACTTCCGCGAGGTTTTCGTCCGCAAATACGCCGACGCCGAAGAAAACGAGCTCAACCTGGACATCTACGACATGGGCTCACCGGCCGAGGCCTTCGGCATCTTTTCCACCGACCGGGAAGACCCTCCCGCGGGCATCGGCCAGGGATCGGAATACGGGCCGGGGCTGCTGCGCTTCTGGCGCGGCCGCTATTTCGTCTCCATCACCGTCTCCGGCGACGAGGACAAGGCCGAGGCGGCCGTCCTCGAGCTGGGGCGCAAAGTGGCGCCGCTTCTCGGACCCGACGGTACGCCGCCCGATTTGCTGAACGTTCTGCCCGCCGAAGGCTTGATCAAAGAGAAAACGAGCTACTTTCACGATTCCGTCCATCTCAACAACCGCTATTTCGTCTCGCCGGAAAATGTCCTCGGCCTGGACGCGAAAACGGAATGCGTCTTCGCCGAATACGATTTGAAAGACGGCGGCTCGGGCAAGGTTCTTTTTGTTCGTTATACCGACGCCGCGAAAGCCGCGGCGGCCGCGGCTTCGTTCCGGAAAGCGCTTCTCCCCGGGGCGGACGCGGAAGGGGCCGGCCTCGATAAAAACGGAAAATGGATGATGATGAACGCGAGAGAGAAATCTCTGGTCGTCATCTTCGAAGCGCCATTCAAGGAATATGCCGGCCGGCTGGCAGCGGCCGTAATGCGCTGATTATCAAGAGGTTTCCATGACCAAAGACATGACCCGCCGCGATTTTATCCGCGGGACGGCCGCCGCCGTTCTGGGAGCGTCCGCCCTGGGAAGGATCCCGCTTTCCGCCCAGGAGAAAAAGACCCGGGTGATCCTCATCCGCCACCCCGACGCCCTGGACGCAAGCTCGGCTTTCAACGAACCGGTCATCCAGCAGATGCTGGACGAAGCCGTTTCCCGGTTGCTCGATCAGAGCGATCCGGTCGAGGCGTTCAAGCTCCTCGTCAAACCCGAGGACATCGTCGGGATCAAGACCAACGTCTGGTCGTTCCTGCCGACGCCCGCGCCGGTCGAGAAGGCCATCAAGCGCCGCGTCCTGGACGCGGGGGTGAAAGAGGAAAACATCGGCCTGGACGATCATACCGTTCGGGAAAATCCGATCTTCCTCAAATCGACGGCCCTCATCAACGCCCGCCCGGTCCGGACGCACTACTTGGCCGGCATGTCGGGCTGCATCAAGAACTACATCATGTTCGGGGAAAGCCAGGATTCCTATCATCCCGACAGCTGCGCGGCGCTGGGTTCGCTTTTCCTCCTTCCTCAAGTCAAAGGGAAAACGCGGCTCAACGTCCTCTGCGCCCTGACCCCGCAATTTCACGGGCGCGGGCCCCACAACTTCAGCCGGCGGTACGTCTGGAACTACAAGGGCCTCATCGTCGGCCAGGACCCGGTCGCGGTGGATTCGGTCGGGCTCCGGCTGATTCAGGCCAAGCGGCGCCTCGAGCTCGGGCCGGCCCAGGAGATCCCTCCGGTCCCCAAGCACATCCAGCTGGCCGACACGAAATACGGGATCGGCACGGCCGATCCGGAAAAAATCGAGCTCGTCAAGCTGGGCTGGCAAGACGATATTTTGATCTGAGTCGCGCCCCGGACCGGGCGCGGAGGATACCATGCGCAAAAATCGGATCCGCAGATACGCGTCGGCGCTCATGCTTGCATTTGCTCTCGGCGGCGGGTTGGCCGGCCAAGCCGCAGACGACGGCCTGGCCTGCCTCGGCTCGACGCTCTGGACCAGAGTCCAGGACGTCGAAATCCGGGGCGGTCTGGCATATGTCGCTTGCCTCAACGGCCTGCGGATTTTCGACATTTCCGATCCGCGGAATCCGATCGCCCTTTCCCAGATTTATCTGGGCGGAGGTTACGCGGTTTCTCTGGCCGGAAACACGGCTCTAATCGCCGCGGCGGACAAAGGCCTGGCTTTCGTCGACGTCACGGATCCCAAAAATCCCGTCTTGAAAAGCGTTTTCGACACGCCCGGCGAGGCCCGGGATGTCGTCACGAAAGGAACAATCGCTTATATCGCCGACGGGCTCGCGGGCCTGCAGGCCGTTGATTTCAGCGATCCCGGGGCGCCGAAGACCGCCGGAACCTGGGATTTGCCCGGCGAAGCCCTCGGCCTCAAGCTCAGGGGAAAAACCGTTTTTCTGGCCGACGGAAGCGCCGGCCTGCGGATCGTCGACGCGGCCTCGCCCTCGGCTCCCGTCGTGAGAGGAACCCTCGATACGGACGGGACGGCGGAAAGCGTCGCCCTTTCCGGCAATTACGCCTACGTCGCGGACGGGGCGGGCGGGATAAAGGTCATCGACATCGCGTCATTGGACGAGCCGAAGCTTTCGTCTTCGTTGGCCGCCACGGGCTACGCCCGGAGCATCGCCGCGGAGGGCACGCTTCTCTGCGTCGGAAGCTTATACGACGGCGGCTACCAGCTGCTCGACATCTCCGATCCGGCCGCCCCGGCCGTCCTCTCCTCGAACAAGTACACGATGTACAACGAGAGCTGGAATGTGGCCCTTTTCGGCAACCGGGGCGTCGTCGTGGATTACTTCTCGGGCGTTTTCATTTTTGATTTCGCCGATCCGAAAAAACCCGCGAACCGCGGACAGATTTTCACTCCGAGCACAATCGTCGCGGCCTGCGGCCGGGATTCGCTCGCTTTTGCCGTGGGCGAACTCTCCGGAGCGCAAGTGGTGGACATGGCCGATCCCGCCCGGCCGGCTCTTCTCGGCCGATCGAGCATCTTCCGGGGCGTGCAGGGAATCGCCGTCAACGGCGGTTACGTCTACGTCACCGACCGCTGGTCGATCAAGATCTTCAATCTCGCCGATCCCGCTCGGCCGCGGCCGGAAAAGCCGCTGACGTTCACCGAAGGGATCCCCCGGACGCTGGCCATCCGGGGAAACGCCGCTTATCTCACGGCCGACAATTTCGGCTTCTATACGCTCGACACGGCCGATCCGGCGGCCCCGAAAATCACCGGATCGTTCAAGCTGGCCGGATTCACGTACGGCCTGGACGTCGTGGGGGATTTCGCATATCTCGCCAACAGCGACACCGGGCTTCACGTCCTCGATCTTCGGACGCCAGGGGCGCCGACCGAAATCGCCGTAATCAAGCTCCCCGGCGAGCCCAGCGGCATCGTCGTCCGCGGCCATCTCGCGTATGTCGCCTGCGGGGCGGAAGGCCTGGTCATCGTCGATATCGGCAAGCCCGACGCGCCGAAAACGCTGGGGACGCTGCTTTCGGATGACTTTTCGAGCGCCGTCGTTCTGGACGGGAACTTCGCGTATGTCGCCGACGGCCTGGCCGGAGTGAAGAAGATCGATATCTCCAACCCGGGCGCCCCGGTCCTTGTCGCTTCGTACGACACGCCGGGCGAGGCCCAGAATCTCTTCATCCTGGGGAACAACGTCCTCGTCGCCGACACGTATTCGCTGATCGTGCTGAAAAAATAACGAATAATTATATGTATTGTAATTTAGATTAAACTAAATTATCATACATATATGATCCAATCTGTTAATGGTCCGCTGGAATTCCGGGAGATCTTTCACCTCGAATTTCTCCGCCGCCTCGGCGGGAAGCTCGAGCCAAAATTCTTTTGCCTCAAAGGCGGAGCAAATATGCGGTTTTTTTTCGGAAGCGTCCGCTATTCCGAAGACCTCGACCTGGATGTCTCCGGATGTCCCATCGACCGGCTTAAGGAAATCGTCCTCGGCCTCTTAGGCTCCCCTTCCCTGGTCGACACTCTCCGTTCTTTCGGCGTTCGGGAGCTCCGGCCTCCGGACGTGGCCGCAGCCAAACAAACGGAAACTACGCAGAGGTTCAAGGTCCACCTGCTGACCGAGGCCGGCGAGGACTTGTTCACCAAGGTCGAATTCTCCCGCCGGGGAATCGACGAAGGAGCGGCGACCGAGCTCGTTTCAGAAAGCGTCGCCCGCCGCTACGGCCTTGCGCCTCTCGTCGTTCCGCATTACGGCCTGGCCGGCGCCATCCGCCAGAAGGTCCGCGCCCTGGCTTCGAGAACGGCCGTCCAAGCCCGTGACATTTTCGATCTTCACGTCCTCATCGCCCGACCCGGCGCGGGAGAAGCCGCCGCCGCCCTTCCGGAATTGCCGTTTCTTCATCAGGCCGGAGAACGGATTTACGAAGTCGGGTTCGATGTTTTCCGCGATTCGGTTCTTTCTTATTTGTCTCTCGACGACCGGAACGCCTATGACCGGCCGGAGGCGTGGGACGGGCTCCGGCTCCGGGTCGCGGAATTCCTGGAAAAGCTCGAGGCCGGCCATGCCTAGAGAACCGATTTTCAAATACGTCCGAAAGATCGGGCGGCCCGTTTTTACGACGCGCGAAATGGCCGCCCTCTCGGGTAAATCGCCGTCGGCCGCGATCCAGGGCCTGGCCCGTCTCGCCCGCCAAGGCCTTCTCATCAAAGTGCGCCGCGGATTGTGGGCCGACGCCTCCGACCGGACTCTTTCCCCGTTCGCTCTCGCGACACACCTCGCTCCCGGCCATCGGAGCTACATTTCGTTCATCAGCGCCCTGCATCTTCATGGAATCATCGAGCAAATTCCCCGGGTCATTACCCTGGCCTCGACGGCCCACTCCCGGACGATCCGGACCAGGCTCGGGGACTTCATCGTTCATCGGATCAATCCGGCCTTTTTCGGGGGCTTCGACTGGTATCGCGGCCGGGGCTCGTTTCTCATCGCCTCGCCGGAAAAAGCCCTGGTTGACAGCCTCTACCTCTCCGCCCACAAGAAGAAGCAATATGGCCACTTCCCTGAGATGCATTTTCCGAAGGATTTCAGCTTTCGCCGGGCCGCCGCGTGGGCCGGACGCATTCCCTCCGCCCGGGTCAGGGAAAGGGTTTTAAACCGTCTCAAGCAAATCAAAAAAACCGGCCGATAAGCTCCGCTATTTTTTTACGTTGATTTCGCAAAACAGACTGGAGCCGTCGACCGTGACCAGTCGCGCTTCTTGACGGACCGCCGAAGCCAGGGCGCGGAATCCGTTCTCGTCCATGGTCGTAGCCCGAAAGCCGTCTTTGCAAACGATGATTCCGTCCCTGGTCAATCGGTCGTCGATCGGCCCGATGAGCCCGGCCGCCGCCTGGGCCTTGAACCATTCCAGCCGGTGCGGCCAGAAAACCGCGGCATACGTTGAAAAAACGGCGAGGCCTCCCGCTTTGGTGATCCGGACGGCTTCGCGGAAAAGGGCTTCCGGATCTACGTGAAACGCGGAAATTCCATTCTGAACGCAGAGGGTCAAATCGAACGATCCGCTCTTAAAACCG
>Ga0172371_10003215_pt1 | contig 25443 bp, 21 predicted proteins | sample Lak12m_FD_114543 | JGI IMG/M metagenome (GOLD analysis project Ga0172371, IMG submission 114543) | Freshwater microbial communities from Kabuno Bay, South-Kivu, Congo - kab_022012_12m | ecosystem: Environmental > Aquatic > Freshwater > Lake | place: Democratic Republic of the Congo: South-Kivu... | reverse complement strand
CGCAGCAGTCGAAGATAGGTCCGATAGTCGTCCTCGCAGAAAAACACCGGCAGCCGACGCGTTCCCCGCTGTGTCACATGATGCGGAACCATCGGCACTACAACCCGAGCCCAGCGTGCCATGACCGCAGTCTACCCTCACGCGGGTTAGCAGTCAAGAATCTTTTATTGTGTCCCCGAAACTACCCTGGTCTGTGTGAGTTCGGCTGCTCTCTACTCCCGACTCACGACTCTCGCGCGCTAGCGCGCGACAACCGCCTTCCTCACCGACCGGAGCCCCGGCGTGTCGTCAGTGCGATATCACCAGACGAGCCGAATGGTCGGTTGACTCCGCTTCAAGCCGCAGGAAATAGACGCCGTTGGCGAGGCGGCGCGCGTCCAGCGGCAGCGTCTGTCTGCCCGCGCTCATCCGGCCCGAGAACAGGCAGGCACGTCGGCGCCCAGCCGCGTCGAACGCGGTCACTCGAGCCGGTCCGGCTTGGGCCAGACTGAAGGTCAATGAAGCGCGCCCGGACGCCGGATTCGGCCGCACGCGGAACGCAGCCGATGACGCGGCGTCGTGTCGCGAGTCGATACCGACGACAGCGGGGAAAACGGCAGCACGGATGCGATAGCCCCGGTAGGGGTCGGGTTCGTAGGATTTCACTACCGCCGCAACCTGCCCGGTTGCGTTCGCAGCCAACGCAGCATCGGCAGCACTGACCCGGCCGCTGTCCGCGGTCAACAGCACGAAGGGCGACATGTCGAGAACGCGTCCTTCCGGCGTCATGCGCAGTCCTCCCAGTTGGTTGCTAGTGTGGCCTGCGCTGTCGCGCATGTCACATAGCAGCATGAAATCGGTCCCGTCGTATACGACCTCAGCGTAGCCCGAGTAGGAGTGAGGCACAGGACCGAGCACCGAGCCGTCCGGCGACACGCGGTAGCTGTAGCCCCACCGGCTATCAACCGCCAGGTAGGTCCCGCTGCCAAAGGCGAGATTCGGTCGCCACGCTCCATCTTCCGATGTGGCGATGCTCACGTCTGCTGTGTCCAGGAGAAGGCCGGCGGGGGTGACGCGCACACAGCGGAACTCGTCGGGGCTCGGCTGCGCGTCGTGCCTCGCAACCAGGAAGTTGGTGCCGTCAAAAGCGACGCGCGGGTAGCCCGCCTGAGTGAAGCTGTCCGCCTGCAGCAGCAGCGGTACGCTGTCGAGCACGTCGCCGGCGGGTGTCATGCGGACACCGTGGATGTACTGCGCCGATGTCGGCCAGACGACGAGGAAGAGCGAGTCACCAAAGGCGACGTCCGGAAACGAACGCGGTCTGCCGGGTTCGGTGAACATGAGCGGCACGCTGTCCAACAGAGCGCCCGTCGCGGATATGCGAGCCCCATAGATTTCACGGTTCTCGTACCACGCTACTAGGTAGCATTCACCGCTGGACGCCACGGCCGGGCGCAGCGCAAGGGTGCCGCCAACTCGGAGCGGCTGCGAATCGAGCTCGGAGCCGCTGGCTGAGAGCCGCCGGGCGAGCACGGTCCGAATGAAGCCAGCTGTGTCGTAGCGCGTGTCCACCCAGACCGCGAGGAAGTCGGTGCCGTCCGAAGCCATGTCGGCATATTCTTGGCGATTGGGGCCATAGGACACCATCACCGGGGCCGTGTCCAGCAACTGCCCCTCCCGGTCGAGGCGGCGGGTCCAGGCGACACAACCGGCCAGTCCAGAAGTGTCCTGAAACGGCTGGGTCCAGGTCGCCATGTAGCTGTCTCCGACCGCGGCAACTGAAAGGCAGTTCGGCCCATTGTCCTGGACATGCCCGTTGCCAGGCCAGGACAGAGCGATCCGCGCGCCGATGGTGTGCAAAGCCGTGTCCACCCGCGCCGCCACGGGAGTCAGGCTGTCGAAGCCCCAGAGAGAGTCGCCGAAATAGACGACGAGCGTTGTGTCACCGGTTGAGCAGATATCGTTCTCCCATTGCGAGTTGGTGTCGATCACCACTCCGGAAGCATCCAGCACCTGCCCACCGTCCGTGACTCGTGCCAGCTTGGTCTTGTTGTGGAATTCGTACCACGACACGACGTAGTTGCGGCTGTCGTGTGTGACGGAGGGGAAGTCGACGGGTATGCCGACGCTTATCGGGAAACCCACCGAGTCAGGCACGGTGCCGTCCGGAAGGATCCAGCTTCCCCACAATCCCAGGGTGTCGAAGTGGTTCCAGACGGCAAGATAGCGGCCGTTGTGGAAACAGAGGTCGATGTCGTACTGCTCGATGGGGGAGCGGGGCGCGACCTTCCGCGGCGGGCTGTCGAGTATGACCCCATCGGGTGAGATGCGCGAGAAGAACGCCGAGAACGAATCCGCCTCATTCCGCGCGATCCACATGGCGAGGAAGTTCTCGCCGTCGAATGCCACTGGGGCGTCGCAGTTCTGCATGACGTTGATCGACTCCTGCAATACGCGCCGCCAGACGACATGCCCGAACGAGTCGATGAGCGCGCACTGGGCGCTGTTCGTTCCCAGTTCCGTCCATGCCACGAGAAACCACCCGGAGCCCCAGGCCGCGCCTGGGCGCATCCAGACGGTGCCCGTGGAGGACGGGTCCTGGATTTCTATCGGCACCGTGTCCAGCAGAGCGCCCGTACGGTCTACTCTGGCTCCTACGAGGTCGTTGGATACCCATGTCACCAAACCCAAGTCCGGGCCGAATGCGACGCTAGTGCGACCGACCGAACTCAGCGACGGGCCGCGGACGATAGTGCTATCGAGCATGAACGACGGGAATGGCTGGCTCAGTGCGGTCGAGCCTGGGACGAGCAGACAGAGGAAGCAAACCGGCAGGAACAACTTCTTCAAGGTACCTCCCGTAAGTGTTCCATGTTAGGACTGCGCAGCGCGTCTGTCAACCGTCTTTGCCGTCAACTCGGTCAATCCCTCAATCTGCCATCGACCTTGGGAGCGGCAGTGACAGCAGAAGGGGCGTCGGATGACGCCCCTTCGCTAGTTCGGACGGTCGGCTATTCGGTCAGCAGGGTCTTGATGACCGCCTCTCGGCCGGGTGTCTTTACTTTCAGGAAGTAGAGGCCGGCGCCGAGCTGCCTTGGCCGCCAGTTGATTGCCCCCGGCCCGGCTTTGACTTCCACCGCGAGGCGGTCGGCCAGGCGTCCGGCCGCGTCGTAGGCCTCGATTTCCAGCCGGCCGGCAGCCGACGCGGAGAAGCTGATGCGGGTCGCGCGGCTGAACGGGTTCGGCGCGGCTGCGATGCGCACAGCCGGCGCCGGGTCCAGGTGACGTTCGGCCACGCCGAGGTTCGCGGCGTACCACGCCTGGGCCGATTCGGCGTTTACCGTGAACGTAGCGGTGTCGGCGGCGCCGATGAACGCGACGGCGAACTTCTGGGAGTCGTCCGGAGCCAGGTCAAACGGGCCGATTGAGGCCATTACCGACCAGTCGTACGGGCGGTTGGAGTTGCGCAGGACAATCGAGCCGTTGAGGAACCGGTACTTCTGGTTGTCGGTGACGCAGGAGTCGGGGTAGACCCAGATGTTGTGGTCGACCGCGCTCAGGTTCCTGAACCAGCCGGGGGCGAGGATTTTGAGGCCGACGGTCGGGTTCTGGTGATTCTGCCACCACATCTTCAGGGAGCGTGCGACCGTGTCCGACCGGCAGAGGTTCAGCGCCGAAGAATCACCGACGTCGAAGTCGGCAAATACGCCGGCGTAGATCCCGGTGACCGCCGACGCGCCCTCGTTGGTTATCGCGTAGTCGAGGACGACGAAGTCGTCGTAGGCCGAGTCGGCGCTCATGTAGGAGTTCTGGGTCACGGTCAGGCCCTTGGGCGATGGGTGGCCGGCGTCGCTGTAGACGCCGCGATAGTGTTGGTCGCCGATCCCGGGCGGGACGATGGCGCTTAAGCTTTCGCTTGGGACAAAGTCGCTGTTGGGCGCGCCGCTTGTCGGATGGGAGTAGTAGCGGTCGGCGACCCAGTTGGTGTCGTTGCCGAGGGCGAGGCTTGAGTAGAAGAGCGCGCTTTTGCTGGCGGTCTTGGGGTAAAAGAAGCCGTTCCCGGCGAGTGACGGCGGCGCATCGTAGCCGATGGAGCCGAGGCAGGAGACCGTGAGTTTGCAGTAGCCGGTGTCGTGGTCCATTACGATGAACCGCGACGCGACGGACGTGGACTGGCGCGCCGTGTCATTGCCGTTGTTCAGGTCCCCGCCGAGCCCGGTGAACATCGTGAGGTTATAGGTGTTGCCGGCCGGTCCGGTCTGCCAGTCAGGCGCGAACGTGATGTCGGCCCGGGCTCCCGGCGCGAGCGGCCCGGCAAAGACCGTGTCCTTGTTGTAGATATGCGTGCCGGCGGAGTCAATCCAGCAGGTGACCGGGATGTCCGACTCGGCATTGGCACCGACGTTGACGATGCGGCAGGCCGGCGCGTAGGCGCCGACCGGAACATAGGTCCCGGGCGCGAGGATTCGGGTCAGGGTGACGTCGTGGGACGGGCTCGGTGCCACGGCAACAACTGCGCGGATGTTCCAGTTGAAGTCGAGCGCGGGATTGTCGTCGGGCAGGTTCTGCCAGCGGGTGCCGTTGGTCGAGATGAACCCGCCGTGGTCGTGCACGTTCGGGCCGGCGTCGACCCCGAGCGGATAGGCTCCGGCTGAGCTGTTCAGCCGCACGGCGACCCAGAAGTCGATACCGGCGGGCAGGACCAGCGGTGAGGCCAGGTTCGCGGCCTTCCAGGTCATCGAGTCGGTGCCGCTGTAGGCGACCGAGTCGAGCCTGGCCCCGGGCGTCGTGTCATTGTTCTCGCCGAACACGAAGATGTAGTCATTGCCGGACGAGTTCCACTGGTAGAAGAGGAGAGTCTTCAGCGTGCAGGCGGTCGTGGGGGTGAAGCGGACGCCGCCCCAGAACGTGCCGCCGTTCGTCAGGCCCACGCCGGACGCCGGGTCGGAGTCGAAGTGGAGCGTCTCGTTCGCGTCCTCCGGGGCGAAGAACCGCTGGGGCGGAACGGCGCGCGGTGCCGACCGGCCGAAGGCCGACTGGTCAACGCCGTTTGATGTGGTCGGGCCCGGCAAGGCGGCCGGAGCCAGGCCGACCAGTAGAACCAGTATCATGCTACCCTTCAAGGTACCTCCTGTTGAAGCAAAACGGCTCGGGGGCGCGCTGCCGGAAGAGCGTGACGGCGTCCCGCCGCGGTCCGGTCGACGCGGAACCCGTCGCAGTTTAGTTCCACCGCCGGTTGATGTCAACGGATTCGACGTTGAGAATGGGGACAGCCGAAGGAAGTCACGCCGGGACGTGTGAAGGGACGGGCCCGGTTCTCGTGTCAGACATTGACCGCAAAGGGTTGTTGCGCTACGATTGGCTGGCAGGTCGGGTGCGCGTGTTCGGTTCCGGCGCCCCATCGGCCATCAAGGGTGCGGCAGGTTATGGCTGCCGCAGGTCGGTCGGATGGTCGGGCCGCCATCCGGAACAAGTCGTGTGACGCGGCGAGAAACGCTCACACATGATGCCTTAGAGCAGGCTATAGCTTGGAGGTCACTACGGTCGTGTGCGGTCAGGCGCAATGCCCCCGAACCCACTCCGCCCGGGCCGACGGCCACGGGCGATGGGCGACCTCCGTCATATTAACAGACACCATTGCCGGCGGGCAGCCGCCGGTTCGATTCTTTAGTACAAACCTCATCCGCAGAGACCGGAAAGGAGAACCATGAAGCGAACAACCTGGACCGTGACCGTATTGACGGGCATCCTGTGCCTGCTGGTGCTGGCCGGCTGCCCGAAAAAGGCAGTGGTGACGCCTGCGCCGGAGCCCGCGCCCGCGCCCGAACCCACACCGCCCGCGCCGCTGCCCGAATTCCAGTGGAACCTGAACAACATCCACTTTGACTTCGACAAGTCGGACATCCGGACCGGCGATGCGTCGATTCTGAGCGAGAACTACGGCCAGATCAGCGCCGCCGCGGCCCAGAACCAGAAGCCCGGCATCACCATCGAAGGCTACTGCGACCCCATCGGCACCGCCGAATACAACATGGCGCTCGGCATGCGCCGGGCCGAGGCGGCCAAGGCGTATCTGGCCAAGCTGGGTGCGGATGCGGGCCAGCTCTCGACCATCAGCTACGGCGAAGAGAAGCTGGTCACGCAGGACCCGGCCCAGTTCGAGCTGAACCGGCGCTGCGAGTTCAAGGTTGCGAAGTAGAAGCTGACACACTTGCCCGGAGGCTCGCTGCCCGCCGGGCAGACGCGACCCGGGGACCGAGGCAGAAGTCCGGCCGGGTGAACTAGTCCGTCCTCCTAAGGCCCTGCAAAGGGCTGGTACCCAGACCGGCCGCCCGCGCGGCCGGTTTTCCTATCCGAATCCTCTTTGTGCCTCTGTGTTGGGATTCCGCCCGCGCCGATCCGAATCTGGAGTCTGCGGTCTCTACCGGCCGAGCTTGCGGATGCGCTCGGGCCGGCGGGCCAGCAGATAAATGAGCGCTCCAACCCAGTGCGCGAACACGATGACGAGCGCCCAGATGAGTCGGTTGTTGCCTTCGTCGGTCTCGCGGGTCAGCACCTCGACCAGCATCCATATCCAGAAGGCCAGCGCGCAGACTGAGAACAGGCCTCCGACCAGGCAGATGGCCAGCCAGAGGGAGCCGAAGGTGCCGGCAGCAAGCGCCGCACCCAGCGGATGGAAGTGCGCGTGCACGAGCTAGAATAACGCCGGTCCGCGGTCAGTCAAGTAATCGGACCCTGAATCCGATATTGAGCCACAGAGTTCACAGAGACTCCGAAGGGCGAGACCGGACCTTGGCTTCACCTGGTCCATGTTCTCTGTGGGCTCTGTGGTTGGTCCAATGTCGGCTCCGGGGTCGGAAGTGCACCAGACGCGGTGCTGAACCACCACGCACCAGGCGGACGGAGTCCTCTCTGTCCTCACCCGCACTGTGTTTGTGCCTTTGTGGTGGAATCCTATAGCGGATTCAGGGGAGCGGAGTCAAAGCGACGGGTAGTCGTCGGGCGGGGGAGGGTCGTCGTCGAGGAATGGTTCGTACCGGGTCCCGGCCTCGACCGCGGCCTCAATCTCTTCCAGGTCCTGCTTCAGTTTCCTCAGGTAGCCGTCAGGCAGCATCACCGGATGCCAGCGGTTGGGCCTGGGTGTGGGCACAGGCGATTATCAGCCGCTTCCGCTCGTAGTCAAGCCGGTCGCGTGTCCACTATTCTACAAGCTGCAACTTCCATCGGCGGCGCCGGCTACTGACTGCTGACTGCCCGTCCGGCCCTGCCGCGCAATTGCACCACTGCCCCGATCACGCTCAGTGCCGCCCAGCCGAGCGCCATGACGATGTAGACCGCCGATGCATTCCGGCTCCCGGCGTGCGGGGGGAGCCAGCCGACGAGCCTCAGCGTGCCAAACACGACGCCCCAGCCTCCGGCAACGGCCGAAAGGACCGAGATTAACTGCCGCTGGAACAGGAGGGTCAGGACGCCGCCGGCGACCGCCGTGATCACGCAGGCGAGCAGTAGATACTGCCACTGGGCGTAGACGAAAATGAGACCCGCGATCAGCGCTCCAACGGCTGCCCCGAGCAGGAATACGCCCGGCCGGTATAACAAGATCGCGGCCACGGCACCGAAGATGCCGAGCAGCAACTCAATGACGAGGGCGAGGGCCGGGCTGACTCCCGGCCTGATGAAACCGACGAGTTGGCCGAGGGCGAATCCGACCCCGAACCCGGCGACCGCCAGCGTGAACCGCACCAGCCGATAGCCGAAAAGACACACCACGAGGCCCACAACGATCAACGCGACCGACGAACTGACCAAAGCCGTACTCATCGTTCCTCCTTCTGCTGACTGCTATCCCATCGATACCAGTCAGTTAGACGCGGGAAGAACGGCCGGGCTTCGGATGCCGGTGCACCTCAGCCCTGACTTCAAGGCGGGGCCGGAGGTCGGAAGCTGGACGGCAGAAGCGAGGTTACCTCAACCTGGCCCTTGGCCCTGGCTTCGGTTTCTTCCTCGCAGCGCGGGTGCTTATTTGACCAGCACCAGCTTCTGACAGGAGACCCCGCTGCCGGCTGCAGCTACCCTGAGGAGGTAGGGGCCGGCCGGTTGTCCGGCAAGCGAGAAGCGATGAACGCCCTGGCCCAGGTGACCGCAGTAGACCGGCTGCCGCATCCGGCCGGTGAGGTCGCACAGGCGGATGTCGTAGCGGCCCGAGCTCGGGACCGATAGAACAAAGTACGGCGCGGCGGTGATTGTGCTGCGCCGGGCGAGTGGCGCGGAGTGGGAGCGGGGTGATTCAGCCACACCCGTCAAGGCGCTGTACTTGGCCACCAGCAGGTGGTTGGTCTCCGCTATCGAGTCGGTGTACATGCCGGCAATGATCGGATTGCCGTCCGCGTCACAGGTGACGTCACTGGCTTGATCGTCATAGGGGCCGCCGTAGGTTGCGGTCCAGAGTGTATCGCCGCTCGAATCCAGCTTCATGGTCAGGCACTGATCAAACCCACCGGTGCTGCAGTAACCCGCGACGTAGATGTCGCCGGCCGAGTCGCAGGAGGCGCCCGAGAGTTCGTCATCCGGGCTGAAATCAAAGACCCGGGACCAAAGCAGGGTCCCACCTGAGTCATACTTCAGGACCAGAGCGTCATAGTCGGTGTTCTGGGTGGTCGCACCCGCCACGACGATGCCGCCGTTCGGGTCAAGGTCGAGGCCGGAACCGAAATTGTCGGACCCGAGGTCGTAGCGTCGAGTCCAGACAACATAGCCTTCCGGCGACAGCTTCAGCGTCAGGCAGTCGAAGGTGGTGCTGCCGATGTCGACGCAGGCTACGATGTTGCCCGACCTGTCAAGCGCGAGTGGTCCGCCGTAATCTATCGGCGAGAAGTCGAAGGTCCTGGTCCAGATGGTGTCGCCCGACGAATCGAGCTTGGCCAGCCAGAAGTCATATTCCGAGTCATTGAGTACGTGCGAGCCGGACAGGTAGCAGTTGCCGGCCGTGTCGGCTGCGATCGAGAGCGACAGGTAGCCGGCGTCGTCTCTGAGCCATTGGCGTTGGCCGAGAGAATCATACTTCGCAACCAGTGAGTGCCAGGTATCGCCCTGGAATCTGGTCGAATAGCCGGCCACCAGGATGTTGGACTCAGCGTCAAAGCAGACGCTGCCGGCATATGAATTGAGCCCTTCTATCCTTCTGTCCCAGGCCATATCGCCAGACTGGTCCAGCTTCACCACCAGCCAGTTCATGTTCGGACTCGCCCAGGCGTAGCCGACGACGGCGATGGCGTTTCCCCGCGAAGCTACGCCCTTTCCGTATTCGTAGGAACCCAGGTCGAGCCTTCTCACCCAGAGCGTATCCGGGGCGCGGCCCGCGGCCGTTCCCAGCAAACAGGCCATGATTGCCAGTACTGTCATCCGCATTGCTCTCCTCCTGTCATCGGTCAGGGGTTATCGAACCATCGGAATAGCGACGCGTCCCAACATGCCGCTCCCGCCGCAGCGCCGCGTGACCTCGGCCTCTCGGGCACGCCAGATTCTAAGACTCGGAGGCAGTTATGTCAACCCCGCGGGCGGAATGGCGCGGTTCATTTAAATGAACCGCGCGGTTCGGCCATCGCTCTTGAGTTGCAGGGGACGGGGGAGGGCGAAGTCAGCGCGTTCCGAATAGGGAATGGGCCCGGTTTGCCCGAAGCTTGCCAGGCGGCGAGACGGCGTTACACTAGGGAGGTGAACCCGCCACCGAAACTGCCTTCCGAGCCAACCAGGAGGAGGTTGTGAAAATGAGCTTCGTGTTCAGCGGCCTGTTCTGGGGTGCCATCGTGGTGCTCATCGGCCTGACCATTATCCTGAACGGCGTTCTCGGCATCAGGATTCCCATAGTCCGAATCGTCTTCGGCCTGCTGCTCATCTACTGGGGCATCAGCCTGCTGCTCGGCCTGTCCGTCCGGCGGACCTCGGGAGCCACGATCATGTCTGACTCCCGGGTCATGAGCACCGAGGCCACGGGCAAACAGGACGTCGTGTTCGGCAAGAGCACGATCGACCTGACCGGCGTGCAGCTCAAGCCGGGCGCCAACCACTACGAAGTTAACACCATCTTCGGCGCCAGCACCATCCGACTGAACCCGGCCATTCCGGCCAAGGTCAAGGTTACGTCGGTCTTCGGCGGCGTTCGCCTGCCCGACGGCGCCAACATCGCCTTTGGCGAGAACACATGGCTATCGCCGGCCTTCAAGGCGGACTCGGCCTACCTGTACGTCAAGGCCGCCGTCGTGTTCGGCGCGACCGAGGTTACCGCCCGCTAGGGCAATCCAGATGCGCCGGGGCGGCCATCGGGCTACGCCCGCGCCAATCTGCAATCAACAGTCTGCAATCTGAAATGCATGCGGGTGGCCGGAAGCGGTCAGCCGGCGGGAGGTGAGAAGTTCGGGTCGGGCTCGTCCCGGATCTCAACCTCAACCTAGCTTAACCTTAACCTCTACCTCAACCTCGCGGCGCAGCCGCGTCGGATGTCCGGAAGCTTCCCGAAAAACAGTGTCTGTTCATGATTCCCCTTCCTGATTATTGAGGACTAGAACAGACCAAGGAGCTTTCGCTTAGGTCTGACTATCACTTTGATGGTGTCCGACACTAGGAACCACTTGGATTCGATACTGGAACACCCGCCATCGTATGAGATCGACGACCAGAATCGGTACGTGCCGGGCACGCTCAGCCGCAGAATGGAGCGATAGTAGGTGCTGTCGATCGATGGGTTGAACACCGCACCAGGCGGCACACTCGTGAGAGTCGGCTTCTTTGGGTGTAGCTCCACCATATCGCGACCTATGAACATGAATCCCTTGGGGGGACTCACGCCTTCCGGTGCTTCGACCTTCAGTTCGTTTATCGGAGGCTGCAGAAATCCCCTGTCGCACGAAAGGCCAACAGTCTCGCTTCCGCAATTCAGGACGCCAACCCTGAGCGCGACTACATCCCCTGATCTGTACGTCCGATTCGCCCTGTCAGACTCAATAACGAGCCTCAGCCCGTGGTTCACGACGCCACCGCGGGACCAAGCCAACGTCTCGGGGTAGAGCCCGTGGGGCGACTTCTGAGTCTTCAAGGTGGCTGTCAATCGTGAGCTTGGCGCTCCGAACCACCAGATCTCGGCTGTCTTGCCGTGCACTGGCTTGGTAGCAGCTACTGACAGAATGACGGCCAGCCAGAAGGTTCTAACTATGCCCAGCCCGAGCATGGCCGTATTCTAGGTTTAGCGGGCGGGAGTGTCAAATCGGCGGGGAGAACGGCTTCCGGCTCACGGCTGACAGCTTGCGGCTTGGGGCTCGCGGCCTGCGCCCGCGCCAATCGACAATCTACAATCGGCAATCTGTAATGCCTCGTGGGATGTCCCGACTCTTCCCGGATTAGGGTGACTGTTCCTAGTTCCCTCGCTTCTATCGCCGGCCGCCCACCCGTCCGGTATTCCTGTTGTCGTGATGGAACTTGGGCCAAGGCGCGTCGGCCAGTGCCGAGTTTGCCTCGATGGCGTACACATAGTAGTCGTTGCAGCCGAGAAGTAGCGTGCCGTCGGCCGCAATCGCGGGCGAGGACTCAAAGGACTCTGCCGGCCGCCTCTTCCACTTGAGAGAGCCCTGCGGGTCAAGGGCGTATAGATAGCAGCCGTCCGACGTGAAGTACACAGTCCCGTCGGCCGCGAGCGCAGGCGAGTTTGCGATGTAGCCATCCGCGTCGTATTGCCACTTGAGTGTGCCCGACGGGTCGATGGCGAACAGGTGGCTATAGTCCGACCCAACGTACACCGTGCCGTCGGCGGCTACTACGGGTGAGGAACGGACGGCGCTGCCGGTCAGGTAGCGCCACTTCACCACGCCCGAGGGATCGATGGCATACAGGTACTTGTCGTTTGACCCAGAGTACACCGTACCATCGAAGCCGATCGCAGGTGAGGAGTAGATGACACCTGCGGTCGCGACGCTCCATTTGAGGGCGCCATCCGGGCCGATGGCGTAGAGGCAACTATCGCTCGACCCGACGTAGACAGTTCCATCCGCGGCGACAGCCGGGGATGACCTGATCGGACCCCGGGTCGAATACGACCACCTGAGCGTGCCATTCTCGTCTAAGGCATACAGGCTGCCGTCGTCCGACCCGACGCACACAGTGCTATCGGCCGCGATGGCTGGCGAGGATTGGACCTGACCGCCGGTCTTGTAGCTCCATTTGAGGGTGCCGTCTGCGTTCACCGCGTACAGCCAACTGTCCTGTGAGCCGAAGTACCCCGTGCCGTCAGCGCCGACCGCCGGGGAGGACCTGATTCCACCGCCCGTCACCTTGAGCCATTTGCGATTGCCCTGCGGGTCGATGGCGTACAGGCAGTGGTCAAACGACCCGATGTACAGAGTGCCGTCGGGGCCGAGCGCCGGCGAGCACTGGATGCGGTCATCCGTCCGATAGCGCCACCTTGGCCGCCAGACATACACTGCGTACGCCTTTGACCATTCGGAGGTGAATCCCTTTGAGTCCCGCGCCTGCGCCGTCACCAGCATTGTGCCCGTGTCACTCCACGCATGGTAGAACATGACCCGTGCACCATCATGAACGAGTCCACTCCAGTCGGTCGTGTCGCCGTCGCCCCACGACACCCGCACGGCCACGCTGTCCTCGTCCGGGTCGCGCGGCACCATTTCGTTGGCCATCGTGTCGCCGGCCACGAAGCCGGCTGGTATTTCGAGTATTGGCGCTCTGGGCAGGCTGTCGTTCACGATGGTCAGTGAGTGCGGGCCCGACCAGCCGGATAAGGCACCGCGGGAATCGCGGGCTTGCGCGCGCACCACGTAGGTGTCCGCCACCGACCATGCGTGCGAGTCGGTAGCCACGGCGCCGCCAATCACGGAGCGCGACCACGGAGACGTGTCGCCGTCACCCCAATCGAATCGGATGGCCACACTGTCTTCGTCCGGATCGGTTGCCGAACTCGTGAACGCGAGTTGCTGGCCGGCGCGATCGAAGTCCGGGCCCGATGGCACGGCAACGGCACCCGGAACTTGGTTCTTCCGGCAGACCATGAGCAGCAGCAGCGCCGCCGGCAGAACGAACAGCGAAAGCTTTTTCACACTGCCTCCTATTGCTAGAGGGATGATATGGCCTATACCGATGCCGTCAACCGTCTTCTGCGTTAATCGCGTCAATGGACGCGGCGCTGCCGATTGGGCCGGGGCCAGCGCGAAGCCGGCAGCCGGCTTGAGCTTGGGCTTGTGCTTGAGCTAGCTGCAGGCTTACGGCTTGAGGCCTGCCGGCTACGCCCGCGCCAATCTGCAATCAACAGTCTGCAATCTGAAATGCCTGCGGGTGGCCGGAAGCGGTCAGCCGTTGGCTCGTTCGGCCTCGCACACCGAACCGTCGCGTCCGCGAGACTCGTTCTTGCAGGTCTCGCGGTCCTGCCCGCTCAGCGTCTGCGGTAGATATCCCGACGGTGGCCGATCGCGTGAACCAGCAGCACTTGTTCGGAATCGAGTGTCTCGTAGATGACCCGGAAGTCTCCGACCCTGAGCTTGCAGAACCCGGCGAGGTCGCCGCTCAAGGGCTCGGGCTTGACCGTGCCGATGTGCGAGGCCAGCCAGTTGATGCGTTGGACGATGCGACGCGCCTCAGGTTTGTCGAGTCGAGCCAGGTCACGGGCCGCAGCATCCAGCAGACGCGCCTGGAACGCCACGTCTAGCGCAGGCCGAGCTTCCGAGCGACGGCGTCGAGTGACTCGCCCCGGTCGCCGCCGGACACCTTGCGCCGCTGGCGCAGGAGCCGCGCGCGGAGTGACTTCCTAACGGCCAGACCTTCATCGGGGTCGCCGAGCAGCTCGATCAGCTTCTCTTCTACCGTTTCGCCGATCATCTCCCGGAGCTGCTTCTGTGTCATACGAGCTACGCTACTCATGGGTCATGATAGCGCGCTGTCGTGCAGTGGTCAAGGCGGCCTGCCTGCGGCGGCTTGCGGCCAGCGGGCTACGCCCACGGCAAGCTGCAATCTGAAATGCCTAGGATGTCCCGAAGCTTCCGGAAATGGGGTGCCTGTCCCTGTTCCCGGCGCAAGCCCGCTTGCCAGTCTATCGCTGGACCTTCTCACGGAGCGCCTTCAGCGCGGGTTCGATGTCATGCTCGCGCTGCCATGGCTCGGCCCTGGCGAGTCTCTTCTCCAATTCCGGTATGGCACGGCGGTCGCCGAGGGCGACCAGTGCTTTGCAGCTCCAGTATACCATAGCCGAACCGGGTCTGTCGTCTTGAAGGAGACTGATGAGTCGGCCATACGCCCTTGGGTCCGGCTGCGTGATGAAGGAAATCACCGCGTACGCGTCCGCCGAGTCGGAGGACAGGACGCGAAGCTTGAGCTCATGGCCCAGGTCGCTGTTGAAGTACGCCAGGTCGCACGCAGCGTGGTTCTTCTGCCACGCGCTCCCGTACCTCGCGTAGTGGACGAACGTGTCAAAGTACGTGCTATCGTGCAGCGCGCCGAGACCGTCCATGATGCTGACGTCCCCCGGCCACCTCTTGAAAGCTGCGTGCATCGCCGGAACCGCGTCTCTGTACTTGTCCAAACGGAGCAGCGCGTTGACCGCGTCCTCCCTTCGGTGATTCTGGCCGGCGTCGTCAGCGAGGAAGGTGGCCAATGTGTCGAACATGATCGTGTCAGATGGCCGTTTGCCGATATCGGACGGACGACAGAGGCCCTCAGCAAACAGCCGACGCAGGATCGGAGAAACGCGCTCGTCGGCCAGGTCGCCCAGACCAGGAACCTGACTCACCTGCTGACTAGGAGCGCGCAACGCCCATGCGAGTAGGGTATCCAGTGCTTCCGGTGTCTTCATAGCCAGCAGTACCTTCGCAGACGCGGACTGAGTGAAGGTGGCGTCGCGAAGTGACTTGTAGAGCACGGGCATCGCGTCTGCCGAGCCGCGCTGGGCAAGGAAGATGGCGGCGCTGTAGCGGACCTCACTGCAGGAATTCCGGAGAGCCTTCCGGACCAGAGGTACGGCGCTGTCGCCAAAGGCATCGGTGATTGTATTCAGGGCCAACACGCGTACCTGCGGGTTTCGGTGCGACAGCGCGGCATTCAGGACACTTACTGATGACTCCGCAAAAACGAGCAGCGGCCCCTTGGCAGCCCAGCGCCAATCTGAGCCCTTGTGAGTCGTCGTGCTGTCGACCAGCGCGATGATTGCTCTTGTCATCTCGGGAGCAGCGCCGGATTCGGTAATGTACTTGAGCATCCGTGGCGTCCACCGTGGGAGGGCAAACGTGATATTGCCACTGCGTACCTGATCCACGGATGCGGTAGCCCAGAGACCCATCTTCGCGACGACGTCGAGCACACGCTGGAATGGCCTGTCATAGGAAAGACCCGAGAAGGAGACCTTCTTGGAGACAACTCCGGTGTCGCTCGAGTACTCGACCGTAATGTGACCGTGAACGTGCGCATCGTAGGCGATGATCATCTTGCTGGAATAGCCCGCATCCAGCGCGAAGAAGTAATAGGCGGCCAGGCTGTCCCAAAGGTCCTGGTAGGTGTCAAAGGGGATGGTGTTTGTTAGATGTATCTTGCCAGTATCGCCATAGAAGCGGAAGGCGTCTCCCCACCTGTCATACACGATTGTGACGGACTCTCTCTTCTGCGTGATCCTGAAAAGCTCGCTTTCGCTTCCCCCCAAGCCCGTGGTCGTTTTCCCAAATTCCACCGTGCTATTCTCCGGGAGCTTCACGGCGCTAAGCGCCAATATCAGAATGACAATGCTCATTGCTGCTCGTCGACCAAGACGGATGCGCCATTCGGGGAACAGGAGAAAGGGGAGAAATCCGGCACATTTCCCATATTTCTCTATATCCCGTCAAGGGCGGGGCGTGTCATTGCAGTTGCCGGGAAAACCAGGGACACTTCCCATATTTCCATATTCCGTCAAGGCCGGGACGCATCATTGCAGTTGCCTGACTGCGGTTTGTCGCGGGCGACTGGGGCGGCCATGCCTGCTATTTCCCGTTCGACTCTGTCCGCCGTTTCTTCCGCGCGCGCGAGCCACTCGGCGATGGTCTTGCCCTGACGCCGGCGCTCGGCTTCCGATTCCTCTCTGATTCGATGGAGCCAGTCGAGCCACTCGGTTCCGTCAATCTTCATATTCCAGCACCTCCTCAGGTGTCCTGATGCTCAGTTGCCGGTATCCTTCGCGCCGATTCACGGCGCACACTCGCCGCTCCGCCCATTCATTGGCTAGGTGTCGCAGGTTGAGTGATACCAGCACGTCGGCCTTGCACACAGTCGCATAGGCGACGTGCTCGGCGTCTTCGGCAAACCGTTCAGGGATTACACGTTCCCGAAGGTAGGCTGTGGCAAGACGCCCTACCTCGTCTCTGTCCGCGGACACCCGCCGTACGCTGCTCAATAGGTTGATAAGCTCCGACCGGCGCGGCTCAGCAGTCCGGTCGAGTTCGGTGAATGTCAACGGCGAGGTCGCTGCATCCAGAATCCCCAGGCGGACTTGATCGAACATTTTCATTACGGCCTCACGTCGCTCTGCGTTCCGCGGCTCGGGGTCGAAGTAGAACCCGAAGACCGAAGTCTCGATGTAGAGCAGCGGCCGTTGTTTCACGTCCAAAGGATACCTCTGCTCAGACGAATGTCAACGTGACTGCGATGGACCCAGCGACTAGGTCAGCGGCGAACGTATCGTCGGACTCAGGGTAGAATTCGTCCTCAAACTCGGCGAGGTTCGTGCTGCTGAAGGCACTCGGGAGGATTGTCGCGAGGTTTTCGCGGGTGTTTGACACGCATCTGGAGGTCGGAAATGGCATCAGCGGGGTTGCAGCGCCGATCAGTGCGGACAGGTCCTCATCTACTTCCAGGCTGTCTTCCAGCCTGAGATGAAGCCCGAGACCTTTGGTGCGGGAGAACCCGGCACTCAGACCAAAGGCCTCGGCCCAGGCTTGGGCTTAAGCCTCGGCGTCACCCTCGGCGCGGGCCTCGGTGAGACTCTGGCCGGGAGCCTTGCCCGGACCTTGGCCGAGACCTTTGCTCCGACCCGCGATGAGGCCTGGCCTGGGGCCTTTTCTGTCTTCAATCTCAAGGACTTAGGAGTGAAGAAGGGGGCGGGATTCGGCGCGGGAAAGGGCGTGGTCGTACCGACCCCCGTACCACCCACCCCGTGGGTTCTTTTTCCCAAACGTCCACTTTCGTCGTATCGGCAAACATAATAATGAAGGCGCAGGGCTGGAAGGAGTTCGACAAGGGCAGTTAAGACGGTCCCGAAAGGCTTCAATCGCGGGACGCGAGCTGCGGGCGCTGTGAAGAAAGCCGGGCGAGAGCTTTGGCTTGAGCCTTTGCGGGAGTCGTGACTGAAGCCGCTACGAGAGCCGCAGCGGATGTCGTTGCTTGTGCCATAGCTGATATCGTAACCGGTGTCGCGACTTGAGCCGCAACTGAAGTCGCTATCTGACTCGCGACAGAAGTCGTTGCGTGAGCTGCAGCAGGAGTCACTGCAGACGTCATTGCGAGCGCTGTAGCCGAGGTCATAGAAGATGACATAGCTGGAGTCACAGCAGACGTCATAGCGTGAGTATTAGCAGGAGCCGCAACGGATGAAACAACCGGAGTCGCGGCAGGAATCACAGCCTGAGTCGCTACGGATGAAGCTGCTACCCCCGTACAGGGATGGTTTCCGACATTCACGGTCTAAGCCTTGTTTTCACAGTCGGTTGTGGGAATTCATGGCTTGACGATGAATCTACGATATTGTAGAATCGAACTCAGATGAAGCCTTCACCGGAGACCTTCGTCTTCACGTCTGATTTGGGTGCGAGGCTGCGAGATCTGAGGCTTAAGGCAGGTTTGACCCAGCTTGAGTTGGCCCGGGCGATGGGCCGGGCCGGCAAGAACGCGGGCAATCTCGTAAGCCGGCTTGAGCGGGGCGATGAGCGCTATCCTTCGCTCGGGCTCGTCGCCGATTTCCTGCGCGCGTGCCGGGCGGGGTTCAAAGAGATCCTCGATATCCTCGACCTCTACACCGAGCTGCCGACGACGCAGCAGCAGGTGTTCGGCAAGGCCCTGGCCAAGGTTGCAGCGAGCGTCCCGGAGAAATGGCAGTCTCAGGTAACGAAGTACGACCTGCGAATCGACATACCGAAGACGGCTCCAGAGAAGACTCCGGTGCAGCCGAAGCCCGACCTGTCGCATCGGCTGGAGCGAGCGCGAAAGAATGCGGCGGCAGCGAGAAGGCGCGTTCTGTACGGCCGGTTCCTGTCGCGGGCGGTGAACGAGACGGGGCTTAGATCCGTGATGAACGTGACAGTACCGTTGTTCAATCATGGCCTCGAGTTGTTCCGGATTTTCCACAGGACACGGAAAGCGAAACCGGGAAGAAGGGAGAGGCTCCTGGCTCTGTCGAGGGCCACGTTCGAGCAGGCGAGCGGGTTTGCGCCGGAGGCCATCCAGAAGCTCGAAGACGGCGTGCGCCGGGAGTTTGCCCGGCTGGAGATGGCGGGGGATCTGGACTGGCTGCCGGAACTGAGTCTCGACGAGTACGAAGCCAGCCTGCTCAAGCCGACAGGCAGGCGGGACCCGCGGAAAGAGCAGCGACATGAGTTGTCAATCAAGATCGGGGAGTACGGGGCGGCGTGCCGAGCCGTAACCGAGCAGGTCTGGCAGGAGGTACAGCCGTTCCTGGATGAGGCGGGAGTGGCGAAGGAGCGACGGACGGTCTATCGGCGGCTGGGCGGAGTATGCTGCACTGCCGTGCTGAATACCGAGTCGGGAAGCGAGATGGAGCGGCGGGAGATTGACTCGTACATCCAGGAGCCGCAGTGGATTCGGCTCGGCCTCGACACCGCGCTCGCGCAGAGGCTCGCCGGCATCATGCTTGCCCGTTTCCGCGAACTGGCCAAGACTCTCCCTCCTGACCCGCGGCCCAGGCGCTAGTCTGCTGCCCTGAACCGCAACGACGCGAACCTCGGGTGCGGTGGAGCGGGTCTACTGGAGGGAAGTCGAGAATGAAAGATAGAACAAGGAGAGAGTCATGAACCCATCGCTGGACCCGGCAATAGTTGCCGGCAACGTATACAAGCCGATACTAGAAAACAACCGTGTGCGCGTGTTCGAGGCACACTTCGCGCTCGGCGCGACCGCCAAGTGGCACGAGCACCCCGACCACGTGATCCGGGCGCTGACCGACGCAAATCTGCACCTGAGCCTCCACGGCGGGAAGACGATGGACATCACGCCGCGGGCAGGTGAAACGATGTGGATGGAGGCGGGAGCGCACGAGGCGGTCAACACGGGCCGAGAGGAAGCCAGGCTGCTCGTCATCGAGCTGAAGTAGGTCGTCGGCCGGCGACGAGGCAATCGGGACGAGGGGCGTAGTCGTGGGGCAACGTCTGGCAAGGCAACTTGACAGCGGGATGAGGGGGGCTATACTGGGAGCGGTTTGAATCACCTAAGGAGGTACTGAGCCGATAGTCTGAACGTGTTGTGAGATTCACGACACAGCCCGCAGGTTTGAGTCAGTCAGAATTCACTTCCCACAATCAGCGGTGCGGTAGAGCGTCGTTCGGTGGCGCCGGGGCGGCGCTGTGACGTGCTCGACTTTCGGCTCGATGAACGACAAAAGGAGGTCCCGATGTTAGGCAAGGCAGTAGCCTGCGTGGCGCTCTTGGGTGCCTTGTGCAGCATAGTCGTTGCCCGCGAGGCGAGTCCGCCTGCCCGCAGGCAGCAGTTCGTCAATCAGCTCAGGAATCATGGCCCGGGCGCGAGGGTGCTTCCGGCCAGGGACATGAGACCATCGTGGCCGCCGGCGCGGCCGAGTCTGGGGCGGACGAGGCCTCATTCGACCCGAGCCGGTGTGAACGGTCGACTAGACGACGCGTTCATGGTGGACACCGGCGTCGTGCCGGTGCCCGTCCCGTACGGGATGTTTGAGTTCTCCTACGGTGCGGCATCGAATGGCGACGGCTGGCGCGTATTCTGGGCCGAGGACACCGGGTCGGTTTACACGAGCGGTATTGCGTCGGATGGCGCTGTGACCGATGGTGTGGGCAAGCTCGTCGGCCACGAGTATCAGGCGCAACAGAGCCTGGAAGCTCAGGCGATTACCGGCACCGGCTCGGGGTACGCCGCGGTCTGGGCTGCGGGCGAGAATCGCAGCATCTGGTGGGCCCGGCTCGATTCGGCCGGAAACGTCATCGATTCGCTGCTCGTCTATGACAGCGACAGGGGACAGGTCTTGCCGGCGATTGCCTTTGACGGCGATTCGACCTGCCTTGTAGCATGGACGGACAATGTCGTGGAAGAGGATGGCAACGTCTACGCCGCGCGAGTCTCAACCGGCGGCCGGCTGCTGGATTCGGTGCCCATTCCGGTCGCCGGCAGCAGTGAAGAGTCCGAGATGGTCCCGGCGATTGCGTTCGGCCGCGGCGTCTTTCTCGTGGCGTGGACCGCAGTCGATGCCGGCGGCGGTATGGCGACGGCCAAGGCGATAAGGGTGTCGGTCGGCGGCGCGGTCCTCGACACGGCCATCTTCCTCCGCAGCGACCCGGCAGTGTTTCAGGCTTACCCGAGCGTTGCGTTCGGCGATACGTGTTTTCTCGCGACGTGGTCCGAGGGCCTGGAGCAACCGGACATTTTCGCGGCGCGGGTCTCGGCATCGGGCGAAATCATAGACACGGCCGCGATACGGCTCTGCAACGACCCGGACATGGACATGCTCTCGACCATTGCCTACGATGGGACCAACTACCTCGCTATGTGGGAAGAGGATGGCGACGACCCGTGGGCCGGCGTGCTCTGCGGTCTCAGGCTCTCGGCCGACGCCGTGCCGCTCGATTCCGATTTCATCCGGCCGCGGATGAAGGGGTATGGCTGCACTTCGCCGAGCGTGTCGCACGACCGGGACAACTTCTTTGTCGCCTGCAGCTTCATCGACACGACGATCCTCAACATGGGTGTCGCCTGCGCGCGCATCAGTCCGGTGGGCGCGGTTCTCGATTCCGGCATCCTCCTGCCGATGTCTGCGGATTGGCACTATGACCCGAGTGGAGCATTTGATGGTGACGATTTCCTGGCGGTCTGGATGGAGGACCGCGGGGGGCAGTCATCCGCGGTTAGCGCCGCCCGCATCACGGGCGACGGAACGGTAATGGACCCGCTCGGTTTCCCGATTGACACGACACCGACCGGCAAGTATTGCACTGCGGCTGCCTTCGGTGATTCCATCTACCTCGTGGCATGGGCCGACAATCGCGATTCGACCGGTTACGACATCTACTGCGCGAGAATTGGCACGGACGGTCACGTGTTCGACCCGGGCGGCATTCCGGTGTGTCGCCAGGCCTTCGACCAGGACTACCCGGACATCAGCTTCGACGAGGATAACTTCCTCGTGGTCTGGCACGACAACCGTACGGACATGCGCGGCAACATCTTCGCGGCGCGCGTTACACCGGAAGGGGTAGTGCTCGATCCGAATGGTTTTGCCGTGGCGGCTTCCGACTCGTTCGACGACGCGCCACCGGCGGTCTGCTTCAGCGGCGCCAACCATCTGGTGACCTGGCAGGGCCGCGACTACAACGCGTCCGAAGACAACATCTACGGGGCGCTGGTGAGTCCGACCGGCAGCATCACGCGCTCACGGTTCCTCGTGGGAAGGACGGCGAACGCTTACCCGGTTCCGACGTCGGTGGCGTCCGGCGCCACGAGTTCGCTCGTCGTCTGGGTGCAGGACAACGGCGCGATATACGCGGCCCGCGTCAGGCCGGACGGCACGGTGCTCGATACGAACGCCGTGCTCGTGGACAAGACCGACGAGTACAACGAGTACCCGCACGTCACCGCTGATGCCGACGGTTTCCGTGTACTCTGGGACAACTGGGCCAGCTTTGGCGACACGTCGTACTTCGCGGTCGCGAGGATCGATACGGCCGGTAACCGCGGCCGCAGCCAGCCGTGGTTTACCATATCCGACATCCACTACGGGTCCGACGCCGTCTCCGGCGGGGGGGCGGACCTGCTCGTGCTCTTCAGTGGCTGGACCGACACCGTGTTCGGCAAGCGCTACAGCGCCTACCGGCTGTGGGGCAGGTTCGGCGACGTGCCGGGAATCGAAGAGGCGGCCGGCGGGAAGACGACACCGGTCGCCGGCGGAGCGACCATCGTGCGCGGCGTACTCCAACTCCCCGTGTCTCCGCGTCTCCGTGTCTCTGAGTCGCCGTGCCTCCTGGACGCGAGCGGGCGGAAGGTCATGAACCTTGCGGCCGGAGACAATGATGTGAGCCGGCTTGTGCCGGGCGTCTACTTCGTGCGCGATGGCACGGCCGACCCGGTCCGCCGCGTGGTCGTGGTGAAGTAGCGGACTGCGGACAGTGATGCGAGGCGTGCTTCGGCACGCCTCGCTCTCTTCCTGACGCCGGTCGGCCAGATCGTGAGTCTGGTCAGGTCGTCGTAGCGGCCGACGGCTGAGGACCGCGTGAGCAAAGTGCTGACCCGGCGGCGTGGTGAGGATTCAGACGAAGTCAGAAGTCAGAGGCTAGAGGCGAGAATGCAGAAGGCGGAGGGCTAAGCCGAAACCCACCGGCTCGCGGAAAGGGAGGTGAGGTTGGCGATGGCGCCGATCAGGTGGCGCTGCTCGGGCAGGAGGGTTTCGTAGTTGCCCTTCACTCCGATGACGCCGATGGTCTGTTCGCGGGTGCGCATGGGAATGAAGTAGAAGCCGACGCTGGCAAGGGTCTCGGTACCAGCGCCGGCAGGCTGCCCGTGCAGCAGGACCCATTCGGCGACGGCAAGTTCTTCGGGGGAGAGCGTGAGGTCAGGCTGCGAACGAGCCCAGATTCGCAGAGAGCTCGGGATGCTGGCAACGGGTGCCAGTTGGCTTGGGACACGATCCGAATCGTTCGACGATTCGGTCATGTCCCGCGCCTGGCTTGCGAACATGACGAGTATGGGGTCGGAGACGGCTTTGGAGAGGTTGCGCACTGCGGTCTGGCTGATGTCGTCGAGCACCGTGGTCCTGAGCACCGAGACCGAGTCGTGGAAGTCTCCGGCCGAACCGGCCATACCGATGAGCAACTCGAGCGGAGGCAAGGCAAGCAGTTCTCTGCTCATCTCTTCAAGGAGCGAGACGCGCTCGGCGCGCACGTGGAGCGCCTGGTATTGACGCTGGGTGATGCGGATGAGCTGGCCGATGGCAATCGAAACGAGTAAGAAAACGAGGACCCCGAGCAGGTCGCCCGGCCGCGCTATCGCCAGGGTGCGCCTGGGTTCGAGGAACAGGAAGTCGAAGGCGAGCAGGCTGAGCACGGAGCACACAATCGACGGGCCGGTGCCCCAGCGGAGCGCGACGAAGATGACGGCCACGAGGTAGATGGAGTAGAGCGACACCGGGTTGACGTAGCGGTCGAGCAGCAGGTTCAGCGCAGTCACCAGGGCCACGACCGGAATGGTCATGAGATAGGCACGGACGTTCATTCGGACAGGGGGGCCAGAGGCGGGGGACGAAGGACGAGGGACGGCCTTCTCCGGGACAGTTGGCGACAGGAGGTAGATGTCGAAGTCGGTCTGTTCCCGCATGAGTTCGTAGGTCGGGGAGCGGCGCAGCGCGGAGCGGTAGACCGAACGGCCCGGCCGGCCGATGAGAATGTTGGAGACGTTGTTGTCGCGGGCGAATTCGAGCAGGCTTTTCACCACATCGAGGCCGGTGAGGGTAGTCGGATGCGCCCCGAACTCCTCGGCGAGGTTCATCGCGTCCGCAAGCCAGGTCTTCTGTCCAGTTGAGAGAGCACGGGCGGTCGGATGCGCGACGTACACTGCAAACCAGTCGGCGTTCGTGTCTTTGGCAATCTGGTAGGCCTTGCGCACGAGCTGACTCGCGTACGGCGTCGGCCCGATGCAGACCATCAGCTTGCGGGTGGCTGGCCAAGTGCCGCCGACGGCCTTGGCCCGCATGTAGTTGACCAGTTCCGAATCCACCTTGCGAGCCGCGACGCTGAGCGTTATCTCGCGCAGGGCAACAAGGGTGCCGCGCTGGAAGAAGTTGGCCACGGCCTGCTTTGCCTGTTCAGGGATGTAGACCTTGCCCTCGCGCAGGCGCTCGAAGAGCTCTTCGAGCGGGATGTCGATGACCTGCACCTCATCGGCGCGGTTGAGCACGGCGTCAGGTACGGTTTCCTGGGTTCGGATTCCGGTTATCTTGGCGATAGCGTCGTTCTGGCTCTCGAAGTGCTGGACGTTGACCGTGGTGTAGACGTCGATGCCCGCTGCGAGCAGCTCTTCCACATCCTGGTAGCGCTTAGGGTGACGGCACCATGGCGCGTTGGTGTGGGCCAGTTCATCCACAAGCACCGCGCCGGGCCGTCGCCTGAGCACGGCGTCGAGGTCGAACTCAGCCAGGCTGATTCCCTTGTAGTCCTCGGTCCTGCGCGGGATAACCTCAAGGCCGGTCAGCAACTCGGAGGTCTCGTTGCGGCCGTGGGTCTCGACGATGCCTACCACGATGTCGTCGCCGCGGCGCTTGAGCAGGTGAGCTTCTTCGAGCATCGTGTAGGTCTTGCCTACGCCCGGTGAATAGCCCAGGTATACCTTGAGGCGGCCGGGCCGCGCCTCTTCGTTCTGGACTTCCTTCAGCAGGGCGTCGGGGCTGGGGCGACCCTCATCGTCCATCGTTCATCGTTCCTCGTTCATCGTTGGCCGCAGACATGCTATCAAGGGCGAGGTTGAGTCGCAAGACGTTCACGCTCGAGACGCTGAAGATACCGAGGAAGGGGGGCTGGATGCTGCGTGTGAGCAGGGCTCGGACTGCGGCGGTATCGAGGCCGCGTGCGCGGGCCACGGCGTTGACTTGGAGCAGGGCGGCTTCCGGGCTGATGTCAGGGTCGAGGCCGCTGGCGGAGGAGAGAACAAGGTCAGGAGGAAGTGACGCGCGACCAGTGTCGAGTGTCGAATCCATCTCAACCGCCCCGAACTCGCCGCGGAGGCGTTCAACACGGCTGCGGACAGAGTCGAAGAGGGCCGGGTTTGACGGGCCGAGATTCGATGACGAAGAGCCGGCGCCATCGTACCCGCAGTCCGAGGGCCGGCCGTGGAAGTAGCGGGCGGATGAGAACGACTGCCCGATCAGCGCAGAACCGGCCGGCACTTCGTCATTCGAACTTCGTCCTTCGGACTTTCCTACGATGCTGCCATTGGCGCGGAAGGGGAAGCAGAGCTGGGCGAGACCGGTGACGACGAGCGGGTAGAGAACGCCGAGCAACAGCATCATCACACCAAGCAGGATGACTGCGGTCTTGAGCTGCTTCATGACACCGAAGGGATCGAGGGATAGAGGGATAAAGGGATCGAGATGCAGGATTTCATCGCTACTCCCTAGGCCAAGTGCAGCCAGACAAGCAGGAGGTCGAAGAGCTTGATGCCGACGAACGGTAGCAGGAGCCCGCCCACGCCGTAGACCAGCAGGTT
>Ga0172371_10003214_pt1 | contig 25456 bp, 25 predicted proteins | sample Lak12m_FD_114543 | JGI IMG/M metagenome (GOLD analysis project Ga0172371, IMG submission 114543) | Freshwater microbial communities from Kabuno Bay, South-Kivu, Congo - kab_022012_12m | ecosystem: Environmental > Aquatic > Freshwater > Lake | place: Democratic Republic of the Congo: South-Kivu... | reverse complement strand
TTCCATATTATTTTGCAGCAAAACCATATACCGTTTTTGGCCATCTTCTGAGAGTATCCAGGGCAATCTTCCTATTAGTTTTTTTGCTCCTACAACTTCTTCCCTTTTTTTGTCCAAATCGAATCTATCTACAATTGCCTTTATGTACCCCGAGCCAGGCCCCGAAAGGCCACCCACTTCGCTCTGCAAAAAAGACGAATCCCTATATAAAGCATCAAGACCCACCTCCAGATTTGTAGAAAGGCTAGTTACAGAATAAGGCTGATCCCCCACTATCTTTTTCATCAGAGTGGTCGAGGTAATTCCAATATCAGATATCGTAGACCCAATTTCTGCTGTTTTTTTAAATACCTCAGATTCCTTCGAGGCTGACTTAAACACTTCTCCCAAGACAGGTGTTAATGAATACACTCCGAACAGCTTCTTTGATGTTTCAGCCATTTTTGAAGCAATCAAAAAATCTGATTTACTATTGGTAAAGTTCCCACCAAACATATACTTCTGAGCCCTGTACATGAAACCCAAACTGACAACCAAAAAGCTGGTGGGCACAATTAGAATTACGCAAGTGACAAGTACACCATTAACTAAGAATTTGAAGATGGGGTTTCTGGATTGTAAGACGTAGTGTTTTTTCACTTTCTGTCCTAAGGCTTTCGTGTTCGGAAGTAATTTAGTAATTCTCAGCAGCAATCCTCCTACCTCTCTAGAAATTTTATTTATAGAGATGCCACCAAACACTTTTTTGTGGCTGTTTTTGGTGTTTACGAAATTAAAACTCGGTTTTTCTATATTAATTGCGCTTTTACCAGCCTCTTTAAGGTCAAGGTTGTCTTCAACTAAAAAGTTGAGGTTATTGGTACTAAACCAATCTAGGGTGGATTTAATAGTTTTTATTGTAACCTCACCTACCACTTCTCTATCTTCAACGCTGCCTTCTGTATGGTTCCAAAACAACTTCCGATTTATTACCCTCAAGCCAGAAGTTTCTTTAACTAAATTAATAAAATCTAAGGCGGAAACATACTCACCTATCACTGAAGTCCTAAATCGAGAGGGTGATTCAGTAAATAATATCTTTAGTAAAGCCTTTGCCGCATCGGCTATGTACAAAGGATATATTAAATTTGTGTAATAACCTCCAAGCACCCTTTTGCCAATCGCTCTATAAAAAATATGAGGAACCAAATCTCGGTCTGTTAATAGCATCCTAGGTCCGTATATCTGTCCCACAAAAACAGTCATTTGACCATCTTCTTGGTGTTTTATAAGAGCTCTAATGTTTTCTGAAGTAATTTTTGCAGTTTCGGGGGTTTGTGTATTTGGAAACACATATATAGACCTAGCTCCCAGGCGTCTTGAAATATTTATTACTTTTTCTATTTTTTGAAACTGAAGTTTCTTAAGTTTTGCATATGAGCAATCGGGAAGTTTAGCAAAAGAAATATCAAAATATATACAGTGGGTAAAAAACATTTCTTCGTTTATTTGGTTATACCCAACGATTTTTAGTTTATTATTCTCTTTAAGAAGTGGTGCTAGCTCATAAAACAAATCTGGATTTTCAGAAAAGACTGTTACACGGTTGGTATCTATTAGAAGATTCTCTACAAACGAAATCGCCAATCCTTCGGGTTCTGCAAAGACAGCTACATCAAACTTCTCTGTTAGACCAAGGCTGGCAGTGTTTTCCATTATTATTATGCTAACAAATTAACGCTACATTTCAATTCGCTTTAAACAAAAACCATATCCTCCACTTGAAAACATAAAATCTTTCTATTAAGTAATTTACACAAACAAACGCGGGGACGTGAAACTACAATTGATTATCTAGTTTTTGATTAACTAACGAATCAGCAAGTTTATTTTTTTCGCGAGGGACAGATTCATACACTACCTTTCCACTAAAAGAATTCTCTAGTTCTTTTACTATTAAGTAAATCTTTTTTAAATTCTCGCTTTTTACTTTGTATCTTCCTTTTAGTTGCATTGCGACTAACTCAGAATCTAAAACAAACTTTACATCAGCTTCTTTAAATGTTTTATCACTAACTAACCACACCATAGCTTTCTGAACTGCTGTGTATTCTGCTTCATTATTGGTAGCAATTCCTAAGTAAAAAGAGTTTTTATGAATAATATTCTTTCCTTCTTTCACTACAAAGGCTGACGCGGCTTCACCAGGGTTGCCTCGTGCTCCTCCATCGCAGTAAATATATATTTGTCTAATCATGTTTATATATATTAGTTTAATTCTCCTACAAAATTAACTCCCAAAGCAATTGAGACAACTAACATATTCTGTTGTAGTGTCATCCAATAATGATCTAAAAAACCTGTAAATAAAATGAACATAATTATAAAAACAATTGTGTTGTTTTTGGAAAGCGAATAAAAAATGAGCCTATAGACAAAATACAAAAATGTTAAAAGTCCGACCAATCCGGTTTCCACCAGTAATAGTAAAAACACGTTATGAACCGGCTGTAAAATCCACAATTTTGGTGGCGCGATTTTAGATTTCGGAATAGTCAATATAGTATTATTCAAACCAACACCGATTAGTGGGCTTTTAGAAAAAGTTGACATGGCCACTTCATTTAAATAAATTCGTTCTTGAATGTTTTGCCGACTTACCAGTGACTCAAATCTTCGACTGTTTAACATCGGGTTTAAAAAAACACTGAAAATAACAAGTGCAATTGGTATTACCAAAACCAATCTCTTAAACAAAACTCTGTGTGTTTTACTTAGCAAAAACAGTGAGAAAAGAATAATAAATGAGACAATCGCTCCGTCTGAAAATGTGAACAGTGTCCCCAAAATTGTAATTATTAATACTATCGACAATAACATCTTGGACATTGTGCTTTTTACATTATCTTTAACAAACCGAGGAAGGATAATTAAGACTAATAATAAATAACCAGCCATTGAATTTGGATGAGAAAAGGTTGAGTAAGCTCTCAATGTTTCTCTTCCTAAAAGCGTTGTCAGAGCAACGGCTGGAGAGGAGAGATTAAACGAGCGCTCTCCCAAATAATACATCGCTCCCCCAATATTACTTCCCAAAAAAACTTGCGCTATTCCAATTATCGAAAATAAAGCAATCGAAAATACAAGCGAATAAAATACTATTTTAGTATTAACTTTATTGGCCAAAACACAGATGACTATTGAAAGCAAAACAAATTCTGCCACTTTTAACCACTTAATCAGTGCTACAACAGGGTTTATTGCAAATAATAAATTTAGAATAATAATTGATAAAACAATAAACCCCTCTTTTGATTTAAGCTTACTAATTATTTTGATAAACACCTTATTGAGGTTTTTGTTTACTAAACAAAGAAACACTATCCCTGTGGCAATAATGTCTGTTAAATATATTGTCGGAGACAAGTAGTCAACTCTAATTCCAAAAATATAGGCAAAATTCGGCCAAAAATGTTTTGAGAGTTGTGAAGGGGCTAGGAAAACCAACAATCCAAGAAGAATGTTTTGAAATAAAAAATCTATACTTATTTTACTTGTCCTTTTCCTCGCCACTTTGTGAAGAATCCTTTTTTCTAATTACCATGTACCTGTCTTCCCCCTCCCCCAATGATTCTGTCTCTATGTCTTTATACTCGCTTAATGTAAGATGGACAACCCGCCTTTGTGAGGAGTTCAGGTTGTACAATTGTTGCGATAAACCCGATTCAACTACCCTATCTGCCGTCTGTTTTGCAAGACTTACTAAATAATCCTCCTGTTTTTCCCTCCAGTCTCCTACATTAACCACTATCCTTACCCATTCCCCCAACTCTTGTTTTATTAATGACGAAAGAATGTGTTGGAGAGAAAAAAGAGTTTCGCCTCTTTTTCCAATAAGAAGTCCTGTTTCTTCTTTTGAGTCTATCTTTACCTTAAGAACATCATTTTCCTTGTCTTCCTCAACCTCAATGTTCGCCTTAACAGACAAGTTGTTCAATAGTTCCTCTACTAATCTCTTTGTAACTTCTTTCTTATTTTTGTTTTCTTTTTTGTTCGCCATGTTCGCTAGCCACTGATTTTACCAAACCAAGCCGTTTTGTCCAAGAACCAAAGAGTTTTGAGGAATCAAAACCGGGTTGTTGAAATATCTGAAGCAATGAAAACAACAGCCAATACAAAGCGAGTCCAGAAGGGAAGCTCATTCCAAAAAAGATTGTAAGAAGTGGGAATGTGTATGTCATAGACTTTTGCATGGAAGCCTGCATGTCATCCATTGAACCCTCTGTTTGTTTTGCAACAGATTGTTGAAGGCTTGTTGTGGCCATCATTGCCTTGGAACTTATAAGTTGAATTAAAGCAGCGAGAATTAAAATTGGGCCGGGAAGGGCAAAGGGAATATACGAGACCCTAAAGGTGTCAGGCATAGTAACATCGAGGTAAATAAACTTTGTGTTCACTGTTTCATTTTCCTTAAACTGAAGTTGGGGATAAAGTACTTTATTAAAATTAGCCGTAGTATTTGAATTAGGAGAAAGCGTTCTTGTAAAAACATTAAAAAAGGCAATTAATATTACAATTTGAAGAAGGTATGGAAGGCACCCCGCGCCCGGATTAATCTTTTTCTCTTTATAAAAATCAGCTTGTGCTTGAGCAAACTTAACCTTATCGCCTTTATATTTTGCCTTTAATTTTTCAATTTGTGGAGCCAAGTCTTTCATTCTCTTCATTGACTCCATATAAGGTTTTGTCAAAGGGTTCAGAATTATTCGAAGAAAAACACTAAAAGCAATTATGGCAACTCCAAGATTTCCAAAAAGCTTATAAAAAAGCACTAAACCGTTTGCTAGCGGTTGTACTAAAGCAATATAAAAAAAGTTCGACATACAAAGTATATTCTACTAGATTACTGGGTCAAATGTATTAGACTTCGAAAAAGGATGACAGCGGGACAGCCTTTTTGCCCCCATAGCCAACCCTTTTACTACACCGTGTTTTTCTACTGCTTCTTTTGTATATTCACTACAAGTAGGATGAAATCTACAACCGCCCCCAAAAAACATTACCATCACCCAAGAAAGCGATTTTTTATAAAGTGTTATAAAAAATATTAATAATTTTTTCATAAAATAAATTTCTCTTCCTTAAACAAAATTTCAATTCTCTGTCTAATTTGTTCAACAGGTACATCCTTTGCCAATCTCCTAACCAAAAACAAAAAATAATAATTTCCTTCGATTTTACTTACTAGTGGGGCAACTGCTTCGTAAAACTTTCTTCTAATACTGTTTCTTTCAACAGCTAACTTGGAAAGTTTGGTAGAAACCACCACTCCAAACTTAGATGTTAGGCTCGATCCCGGATTAACCAAAACGCCAAAAAGGTCGTTCTGAAATTTCCGATTGCTTTGTTTTAGAAACTTAATATCGGTTTTATTTAACCTTAGTACAGCAGGCAGCATGTGTTAAGAAGCAAGCCTTTTTCGCCCTCTAATCCTTCGTTTAGCAATAACTTTCTTTCCCTTATTGGTTTTCATTTTTGTTCTAAATCCATATTTCCTAGCTCTTTTCACTTTGCTTGGTTGATATGTTCTTTTTGTAGACATGGTGTTTATTATAAATTCTTATTGAATAATTATCAATTTACAAAAAATATCCACAAATTCTTTTGTTTCGTATATTTTCGGGGTTGACTAAATGTGGATAACTTTATAAATAGAGAGTACAACATAGAAATCTCTCCTCTTAGGCCCACCTTGCCCACACTATGTTGGGAGTGTATCGTTTGAAGCATAACATGGAAGAAATTGACAAAAAAACCGTTTGGCACGAGTGTCTCGAAAGCATAAAGGTGGTGGTGTCGCCCGCCACTTTCTCAACGTGGTTTACTCAAACCCACATATCAAGCTTTAAAAAAACTGAGGATAGATTTGCTATTGAAATAGGGTGTTCGTCTTTTTATGTAAAATCAACAATAGAAAGCAGATATTTTGGGCTCGTACAAGACAGCCTAACAAAAGCTTTGGATTCTTTGATAGATCTTGTCTTTATTGTAAAAGAAAACCCTGAAGGCAAACCTCAAGACAAAACCTTTGACTCCCCTCTTTTTGTCAGTAGTCAAAATAACGAGCCTGAAATTGGAAATTTGATAGAAAGGTCAAGGCTCCGAAAAAACTTCACATTTGAAAGTTTTGCTGTTTCCTCTTCAAACCAGATGGCTTGGGCTGCAGCCGAGGCCGTATCAAAAACTCCAGGGTCGGCTTATAACCCCTTGTTTATTTGGGGTGGGGTGGGGGTCGGAAAAACACACTTAATGAGCGCTGTTGGCTACGAACTTATTAAGAAAGACCCTGAGAGTAATATTTATCTTTGTACAGGAGAGGAATTTACAAACGACATTGTCGAAGGGATTAGAAGAAAAACAACACAAGAATTTCGAAACAAGTATAGAAAACTAAACCTTCTAATGGTTGATGACATTCAGTTTATTGCTGGGAAAGATGCTGTACAAGAAGAATTTTTCCATACTTTTAATTCTATTGTCAACGCAGGCGGACAGGTAATATTAACCTCCGACAGACCTCCTTCTGAAATATCAAAGCTTGAAGAAAGATTAAGAAGTCGTTTTGAGGCAGGCTTGATTGTAGATATTGCTCCTCCGGATTTTGAACTTCGCTGTGCAATAACACAAATTAAAGCAAGACAGAAAAACCTATCTATACCCATGGACGCCGTACAGGCAATAGCTGGAAACATTGACTCTGCAAGAAAAATAGAAGGGTTTTTAATTAGGCTTTCCACACTCTCCTCGATATCTAAAAACAAGCCAATAAACGTCGAGACTGTAGAGTCAGTACTCGGAAAAGGAATCGAAACAAACGGCAATACTAAAAAAATTAATCCAAACGAGGCCATAGAGGCTGTTTGTAAGAGGTTTGAAATTGGGAAAAGAGCCCTCCTTGGTCCCTCACGAATACAAAAGCTTGCTCTTCCTAGACAAATTCTTATGTATTTTTTACGAATGGAAATGAAACTTCAGCTTGAGGAGGTAGGAAGAATAATAGGAGGAAGGGACCACACTACAGTAATGCATGCTGTGGAAAAAATCACACGTTTAGCTTCGACTAGTATGGAGGTTCGTGAGGATATTCAGGGGATAAAAGAGTTGTGTTGGGGATAGGTTTTTGAGCTTCTCCACTTATCCACAAATAAAGGGTGTTTATCCACATAACTATCCACATAATACATATGGTTGTTATTAACAAACAATGTTGTGCGTGATTATGACTATCTATCAACTTATCCACCCTTCCTACTACTACGACTACTAGTATTAATAAGTAAAATAATAAGGGAGCAAATACTAACATCTCGTAATTATTTGTTTCCCCTCTTGCCTTTTACCAATTGCTTAATATACTCATAAATTATGAGGCTTACTGTTTTGCAAGAGAACTTCTATAGGGCAATTAACACCTCTCTCAGGTTTGTAAGTACAAGAGCCCAATTACCCATTCTCTCCAATATTCTTTTGGTTGCCAAGGGTAATAAGTTGCATATTCAAGCCACAAATCTCGAAATCTCAATAAGTACAACTATAGGGGCAAAAGTAGAGGAGGAGGGGGATCTTGCAATACCAGCAAAGACTATTAATGATCTAGTCACTAATTTTAAACCAGGACCTGTGGTGCTGTTTTCTGAAAAAGAGCAGCTTAAGTTAACCTCTGGAAGATTTGAGTCTTTAATTTTGGGGATGAATTCCAATGATTTTCCTAAGGTTCCCCAAAAACTAAATCCAAATAAAGTTGTTTTCAGTAAAGAAGATCTATCCGAAGCTTTATCTAAAACGTTATTTGCAATATCAGGTGATGAAACAAGACCAATTTTAACCGGAGTGTTTCTTTCCCAAGAAAAAGGCTTTTTTGAGTTTGTAGCAACGGACGGGTTTAGGCTTTCTCAAAAAGTACTAAGGCTAAACTCTTTACGAAAAGGAAGAACACTTGTTTTTCCTAAGTCTGTGTTGGTTGAGGTATTAAGGTTGGTACAAGATGGAGGCCAAATCGGTTTTGCTGTAGACGAAGCTGAAAATCAAGTTGTTTTTGATGTTTCCGAATATATTATTTCCTCGCGACTTTTAGAGGGGAAGTATCCTGACTACCAAAAAATAATTCCAAAACAATCAAACACCACAGTTTTTGTTGACAAAGAGGAACTATTGCAGGCTGTAAAATTAGCAGCTGTTTTTGCCAGGGATTCTGCGAATATAGTAAAATTTAATATCAAAAAAAGCGGAATGGAAATTATATCTGAGAGTCAGTATGCTGGTAGTCAAAAATCGGAGGTTGAGGCAAAAATTGAAGGGGAAGAACTTATGATTTCGTTTAATTGTAGATTTGTTGAAGAGGCTGTCCAGTGTATAAAAAGTGAATCAATAGAAATAAGATTCCAGTCGCCTAACTTACCTGGAGTGTTTACAGGATCTGGCGAGAAAGATTTTCTCCATCTAATAATGCCCGTCAAGACAACCTAAAAATCATCATAAATTATAGGTTTTTCATCTGAGTATTCTGTGGCAAAAAGTTTCTTAAATTCTTCTATCGTGGTAGGTTCAAAATACCACTTTTCTAGCATATCGCCCGAGTTTGGGTTACCAACAAAAGCGATTCCTTTGTCCGGATAAACAAATAGATAAAAACCAGCTGCAGCGTCAGGTCCATATAAAACATTGTTTGTTGCTCCATATTTTATTGTTATCTCGCTCGAATTTTTATTATCTTTGGGTGCAACAATCTCCCTTGTTAGTATTAGTTTGTCGTTTTTGTATACAACTTCATTGTTTTTGTTTGGGTTACTTGAGTCAAAATAGTAAATTTTCGTATCATCTTTACTCCCAATATCCTTGGGTTCTCCTATTAATTTGGACAACGAACTTTCATCGGGGAGATCTTTTATAATTTGTTCAAATGTAACCTTAGCCTCCTTTTGTGTTTTTGTGGAGAGTTGCTTACTTACTCTCATATATATAAAAACTGATAAAAACAATGATACCACTATTAGAGACGCAATTATTATTCTAGATTTTTTATCCATATCTCTTAGTTAAATATATTATCATGTACAAATTGCCAGTGAATAGGGTAGGCATCCTTAAAACTTCCGTTTAGACAAGAGAAAAACTTACCCGATGCGTACAGGGCAATTGATTCAGCAAAAGCCTCAGGGAGAGTAACTGTAGCGCTATAGGTGCAAATGGGAATTTCACTTTGTACTTTTGGATAGCTAAGATATTGAGCATAAGTGCTTGGCATGGCATAAAAAGATAGAAGGTGCCCTGCTTCGTGGGCAATAATATGCAGAGCGTCCGTAACATTTGTAAGCCCGATTGTTACTACATTTATATCGTTACCTCCCGGATAGTTGCCCCAGCAGGTATAGCCCGCAACTGCACATTTACTAAACCAATGAATCTCTATTTCACCTTTGCTGCATAGTTTTCTAACATACCCCGGATATTTGCTTACAAGAATCTGAATAGCTGCCTTAGCGTTCCCCAAATCTTGGGCGGGCCATTTGTTCTCATCAACTAAAACAAAACAAGAAATTGCTGTTCCTCCACCCCCTCCGCCTGCACCTGGAATATTAACGGGATTGGGGGGATAGATATAGGCTCCTGAATTTATAATAAACAGAACTAATGTAACCGCTATGGGCAATACAATAAAAATAAAAACTAGGGCTGTTGTAAAGGTGGTAACTAGCATTCCTTGTAAGAATCCGATCGGGGTAAGCAGAACTCTTATTGCAAATCCCCCGAGGCCACCCAGTCCACCGAGGGTCCCTAACCCTATCATTCCCATTCCCGCAATTCCGATTACCCAGGCTCCTTGAAACGCGGCATAAATAAGAGATAACCCTCCTAGTATGGTCATTATTTCTCTCCAGTGTCTTTTAGCCCAAACCAACAATCTTGTCAGTAGTTCTCCCGCAATCCAACCTAGAATGTGACCAACAATTGGAGCAATAGTACCAAGTAGAGAAGCCAGTGCCCCCTTTAGGCCAAGCTTCGCAATCAACTTTGCCGTGCCTGCAGCGACGGCTTTAGTTACAGAGGTTTTGACTGCAGCGGGAGCCGCGTTTAATTTGCTAGCAAGGGCTACCTTCTCTGCGATTTTTCCCCCAACCTGCTTAAAAGGAATAAACTTTTGTCCAGATCGAAACCCGATTTCAAGAATAGGTTTACCATTGTCTGTTATTAAATTAAAATCAAATCCATACCTCCCACTGGCGAAATCAAGAAGGCTTGATGATTTTCCCTTGCTAAATCTTTCAACCGAACTGGTGGCAAAATAGAGGGCATTAAAACTTTTGTTTAAATGTGTTAGTTGTATTGTTAATTTCTCAATTTCACTGTCAGGGATCCTTGCCTCTGGATATTTTTCTTTCAAGGCACGCAGCAGCGCCCTTTTGGTGAGTGCGTACTCCTGGATTTGTTTTAATTGTTCTTTATTAATCTCAGCGATTGATTTGCCAGCTGGTTTTTTTGTTGTCACATCAAGGCTATCGGCTTGTTCTTTCGTAATGGTTGGATAAATTATTGGGGCAAGGCCTGATCCGGTAATAGGACTCATATAGTTAGCCATAATGCTGGAGTGTTCGTTGTGCAACTTTTGGAATTCTTCGACAGATTGGGATATTTGGACTGCGGCTTCTGGGTTTTTAAATAATACTTCTGCTTTTGGTGTTGTAAGTGCAATTAAGGCAAGTCCGGGAGTTTCCACTTCAATTTCATCCAGTTGCTTTTCTTTTAATTTGTTTATTGTGTCCTTGGGAAGCTCTTCAAAGAATTCGTTTAGGTCTTCAGCAATTCCTGTTGATATGTTATCTATTTCTGCAGGATAAAGAAGGTGTTTTTCTTGGGCAGACATAGACTTTTTTGTCTCGTTTTTTATTTTTTCTGCTGTTGACGCAACGAAATTTTCCTTACCCACCTCAGTTGCTAGTTTTGCCAAAACTTCTTTTTGTTCGGGAGTAAGTTTAATTTTGCTGGGAGGATTGTTTTGAACAACAAATATCTTAGCAGGAGATTCTTGCTCTTTAATTACGTCTTGTTTGACTGGAAGAATTGGTTCGCTTTTTTTAGTGGCTTCTTCTTTCTTTTGGAAGGTTTCTTTTTCATAAAATCTTTTCTGTCTTTCAATGTCTGATCTAACTCTTTTTTCCACGCTTTCTTTTATTTCCTCAGATTTGGTGGATGGTAATTCTGTGAGCTGTTCTTTTAACCATAGCTCAGGAGGGAGACTCCTTTCTACTTGAGTTTTTCCACTCTTCTCATAAAAAATATTAACCTCGAGAATTTTCTCGTAAAGATTTTGGTCTCCCTGCAAGTTTTCCCAACCAACCCTTTGACTAACGACTCCAAGTAGTAGCTCGGTAAACTTAGCCCTTGTGATCTCACCAAAGCCTCTGTAGCTGGGGATAGACTGTATATCTGGGTGAGAGTCGTCTTTGGGGTCAACAATCTTTGGGTAGAAGAATCTGAAGAGTTCGTAACAGACTTCGGCTGATTCTTTTGTGTATGGAAATTGAGAGATTGTCTCTTCTAGAGTTGCCATGTTATTTTATTTGAACATTAATCTGCTTCATGTTGGGAACGTTCGAAACCTCAGTTGTCTTTTGTTGTGCCAACATTTCTTGTGGCCTGGTCGTTATAAGAGTGTATTCTTGGGGAGAGGCAACTACTCTAATGGGTGCGTGGTGGGGTCCTGCGAAAAATATTCCCTCTCCAACCCCCGCAGCTAAAAGGAGCTGTCTTTCTCCCTGTGATAAATAAAAGGTCTCACCCACTTTATCAATAGCTGCAGGGGATTGTTTAAGGAGAACTCTTAAGGCAGAGTTTGTGACAATAGCTTTCCCAATATCTTGATTTAAAAAGTCTTCGACGTCTTGTGTTATTGTGGTTAGCCCGAGGAAATATTTTCTAGCCCTTTTAACAACACTCCACAAAAATTGTGCAGAGTCTTCGTATCTCATCATGTGCCAGGCCTCATCCACTATTAATAGGCGTCTCTTAAGTGAGCTTTGAACTCTTGTCCAGATGAAATCAAGAATCATAAACATAGCAATAGGCCTTAGTGTTTCCTGCATGTCTTTAACAGAGAAAACGGTATAGGGGTTTTTAATGTCGATATTTGTTTGTTTGTCAAAAATTCCCACAAAACTTCCCTTTACAAATTTTTCTATCCTTGACGCTAGATCAAGGGCATCGGGGGTCTCATAGCCTATCAAGATTTTATACAGATCTTCCATTAGAGGAGGCTCTTTGGTTTGAGAATCAGGATCCTGGGTTATACCCTTACTTCTATAAGTGTCAATTATTGCGCGGTCTAACAACGCTTCTTGGATAGGGGTAAGCTTTCCCATTATTACTTTAAAGAATGAGTGGAGAGTAAGGATTTTTAGTCCCAATATATTTTCTCCTTCTGCTTGAATTTGGGAAAGGTCAAAAGGATTAATTTTTGCCGGCGAGTTGAAAGAGAACGAAATATATTCTCCTCCTACTGCTTTAGTTAAATCTTTATATTCAGCTTCTGGGTCGATAACTACTACCTCAACACCCAGCATTAAACTCCTTAGAGACTCAAGTTTGACAAAAAAACTTTTTCCGGCACCGGACGTTGCAAAAATTGTCATGTTACTATTCTCAAGGGAAAATCTGTCGAAAATAATGAAGGACTCATTTTGTGAGTTAATGCCATAAAGAATCCCTGTGTCGCCTGACAATTCAGCAGATGTAAGAGGAAACGTTGTGGAAAGAGATGTCGAGTCCATATTTCTGGTAATTGCTAGTCTGTCATATCCAAGGGGGGTTGTAGTTAAAAATCCATTCTCGCTATCAAGTGTGGTGTGCTTAGAGACTATAAGTAGGGAGCCCAAAATTGATTCAACTTGCTTGGTGATATGGTTAAGCTCTTCAATGTTGGGGGAAGGAATTGTGATATAGAACGCAAACTCAAAAAACCTCTCAGACCCCTTGACAAGTTGTTCCTGCAAAGTTTGAGCGTCCTCAAGTTTTGCTTGAGTTGTCGGGTCAATTATTTTTCCCCGCTCTAGGTCGGTTGCTATTTCTGCCTCCATTTCAGTGATCTTGCGTCTTAAATCATCTAGAACTGTTTTTCCATCAACAGGATAAATATAAAAGGAAATATCAAGCGACGAATTAAAATTAATTATGGGTTCGAGCCATCCAGCAGAAACAAACCTAGGGTACCCCGAAATAAAAACTGTACGGAAGTAAGTCCCACCAATTTTTAAGCCATCAAAATCAACCTCGAGAGATTGTGGAGCTAAAGCATCAGAAAGATTAATTTTTCCACTAGTAACTTCTTCAACCACATCCTTAAAAACTGGCTTTCTCTGCTCAATTGGCGCTGGGCTAATAGCAGCAGTGGGAGGAGGTGGAGCAGGATGGGGAACGGTTTCTTCAGGAAGAGCAGGTGAAGGAATTGCTTCATCTGGCATTTTTACTGGTTTGTAGATTTCCTCTGGAGATTCTTGCTGAATCTTACTTTTTCCAAGAAATATTTTTGGTAGTTTCATTTTTGTGCCTCCGCTAATTTAACCTCTGTCTTAACTATCGTGGGAGCAGTTGGATTAAAAACTCTGAAGTAAAGAGTAATAAGTTCGTCGGTTGTAAGTTGTCTAACTTTTATACCAAGCCTGGCCGCCTGTCTTACTAAATGATCCCTTTTGGGGTAGAGAGCAATTTTTGCTTTTTTAACAACGTATGATTTTGGGTATGGAAGAGGACCTTTCTTTTTAGCAATTGTCATCGCTGATTTTGTAACTCCCAGCTCAAGAGGGCTGAAAGGAATAACTATATAAAAGCTTTTTCCAAGAACGTTTTTCTTTTTGATTGTTTCTGTAATAAACATTTTGTAATCTTTCATAATTGAGGCAAGTTTTGGGTTTACTATTTTACTTTCTGCTTGAGACAAATAGTCCATATAATTTGTAATATCTTTGACTTGGGACCGAATCACGATTTGTATAGGGAACGAAAGAGAGTTTAATAGGGCTGCGTAAGCAGCAATTACAGCTTCTTGTTCTTTTTCTGAGAGAAGACCGAAATTTAGCGATGTTGACTCAAGAACAACAGCCGCGCCCCCTTCTTTTGAAATAACAATGTCCTCTGTCACGTCAGCAATAGGGACAAAGGATTGGGTGGATGATCTGATAGGTTCATCGGGAATCCCTAGGTATGGCACTTTTGAAATGTTTAGTTTTTTAATAGAGTCTTTACTAATCTGTTTCATTTTTTGTTAGTTAATAATTAGCGGCTTTCCGGTATATGAAAGCACTTGGATTTCTGTTCTTTCCTTGGCTTTAATTGCAACGGGGGGGACAGTTTCTCCTTTTGCCTCAAATGTAACAGGATCAAACACAAGCCCATCTTTTTCTGTAACAATCTCATACCTTCCGTTTGCCAGAGCTGTAACAATAATAAAGTGTCCAACTTTGTTTGAACGAAGGGCTCGGACAGGCCGACCGGCCAGATCTCTTATTTCAAGGATTGCTCCTTCAACAATTTTTCCATCAGGGTCTATAACTTGACCCACTACGGTATTGGGAATTGATGGAGGCATTGGGGGGGCGGCGTCAGGGGAAAACTGTGCGCTTTGTGAAGTAATGTCAGCTCCAGCCAGAGTTGGGGCAACCTTGGTAGCTTCTATATTTGAAGTGTCGGTTTGGTTTTGGGCGGCCTTTTCCTCAATTACAATTTTTGGCCTAAAACTTTTTGAAACAACAGTTGGGGAAGAGGAGGGAACGGGTGTGGGCTCTTTTGATTGTTGATTCTGGTTGGTTGGTTTTTGGACAGGCAAAGGCGAAACTACAGGTGTTTTGTGATCGAAACCAAAAAGGTGAGAAATTTGGGCAAGAAACGTTTCTTCTTGCTTGTCTAAATTCTTTTCGATTTCTTTATCTTTTGTTGGAGTTTTTAAATATTTTTCTAGCGCCGCTTCTCCTTGTGGGGTAACAATTTTGTCTTGTGGGACAATAGCCTCTTCCTGAAAAAATACGGGAGTTTTAATGGACCTTTCCCATGCGAATTCGGTTGGGGAATAAATGGATCTAAAAAAACTAAAAATCCATTTGCTAAGCGGCCTATCCTCAAATGGAAGAAAAGCAAGGGCTGCACCAAGGGCGAAGGAGAGAATAATGAGAGGCCATTTGACTAAAGGGTGAAGACCGGTTGAATAAATAAGAAGAGAAACCAAAGCCCCACCTCCCAATTGAAAGAATTGTTTTAAGGTCATGTCTCCAACTAGACGAAATTGGTATGAAGATATTTGTTGAGGTATAGGATGGCTTTCCATGTTAGAAAACAATATTAACTAATTTTAATTTATTAGGCCGGACAGTTTCGTTCATGATGACTTACAATTAATGCTTAGTATCTACTTTGGTACTACATTTCCAGCTTAACCCATGAAACAACAGTTTCAAGTCCATGGCATTTTCACAAATTAATCACAATTGGGTTTAGTGTGATAAAATTAACACAATGGAGGCAGACAACACAGAGTCTTATAACAAAAAGCATAATACAGAAGACGGTGGTTCAAGCGAGCCTTTCGAAACAGAAGCTCTACTGAAAGATATTGAAGCCACTCGTGAATTAACACAAGCAACCCAAAAAAGCACGGAGGCGGTTAACGAGTTTAGTCAAAACATTCATTCTCTGGTTAATAAAATTGAGATTACGGTAGATCATCTAGAAGACGCGTCTCAAAATATACTTAGAATGCAAGGTGGACATGGAGACATTGAAACTGAACGTTCGTATAAGGAGGGGGCTGCTAGGTTTAATGCAGGTCTTGACGAATTGAATAAACGCGGACAAGCAGAAATTGATAATATTATAAGGACGCGTAGGAGAGATTTAGAGCAAGGTGAAAACCCAGAGGATTTAGAGGGAGCTTTTGACTTAGCTGAAAGTACGGTTCCAGAATATCTAAAAACTCCAACTATAAAGAGAATAAAAGAGAAACTAGTGAAGAGGCACTCCGGGGGGCAAGTAGAGACTAACGGTTTTTCTCAAGAAATGTTACAAGAACTTGAACAACTGCTTCACACCGGGTTTTTATCTCCAAAAGGAGAATTATATAAACACGAAGTGAGAAGTTGGTTCGAGGAAAGAATTGAAAGGCTGGAGTCAGTTGAACAGTCATTTGAGGAACAGCAAAGTTTTTCTTATCCACTTATGCTCGCCACAGCGGGTCTTGAATTGGACGAAAACACAAGACTGGTGGGTGAGGAGATGAAAGAGTTATATGAAACCAGGAGAATAAGGCAGCGTATGGTGAGGGTATGGAACCTTAGCCTGCCAGACGGAATCTATGAGTCTAGTCAGGTGCTACCAATGTCCGTATTGCGGGATTGTTTTTTAATAAGAAACGATAGCAATAAGCCGATTGTTGCTGATACCTTTCAGCAGTTTGAGAGACTCGCAGAGGAGCTTGTGTTTACTGGTGATCTTTCTAATGATAAAAACGAGATAATGGACGGTGATGAAGAGCTCGTTGAGAAAAGACTTAAGGCGATAGGAAAAATTGTTGGTTTTCAACCTGAAGAGGTTTATCGTATTTATGATGAAAAAGGTAAACCAACCGACCGCTATAAAAATTTGTTAGACAAGGCGAAGGATAGCAAAGACGCTGAAATAAAAAATTTATACAGACACGGAGGATCTGTCTGGTTAAATGGAAGTGAAATGCTGGCAGACGAGGCGATAAAAATATTATCGAGTATGGAAAGCCTAAACCACACAAATAAAAAGTTTCTTAAAGAGCTGAAAGAAAAAGTGTGGTCTGGAAGATTTGCTGGAGGACTTTGGAGCATTACATTGAGGGCCGCAAAACACAACTACCAACTTAATGGCACGGGAGACTTTTTTGCAGCAAGAATGCTTAATCTTAATACCGTTCTTGCTGGAGTGCCTTTTACTAGTAGAACCAAGGGTGTTTGGGATCCAGAAAAAGAGGAGGATGATTATAAACAAAACGGTGGAGCCTATTCAGGAAAACCTTTTGATTATGGTTACAGAGACTTTTTCTCCATGGTTCTTGGTAAGGTGAAAGAGAGGCCGTCCAAAAATTTAAATATGAACGTGCTCGAGAGGTGGGGAATAGAAGAAAGCGGGTGTGAGGTGGGTAAGGATTATGACCCGAAGAGGATTGGTTTAGATGGAAAACCAGAGAAGTATAGAACATTGAATGTAATAAAATCCTTAAAAGATGTGGATCTGTCAAACAGGGAAATTTGGGACACTTTAAGGGATGAGTATGGAGTGGATGAAGCTGCGTATTCAACTCATATGTTTGCTTTTATTAATGCCGATGCGACAAGGAAGGTCCTTCTGGGTTTTGGTAAGGCCTTTCACACTCTTGATTTAGAGAAGTTTTTAAAACTTGGAGAAGTTTTTGAACAGTTTCCAATGAAAGAAAAGGTGGTTGATTTTGACGTTCGTGACGGAAAAGTAATTTCAACTGAAGGATCATCAAGACAAAGAGTTTTTAGAGAATTACTAGACAGGGTTATCGAGTTTGGGAAGACTAGGAAGGGAGCTTTGGTTATTGATAAAGGGGAGTGGAATTTTTACCCCCAAGCCTACACTTGTGGATGGATAGCCAAGGCACGAGAGTCTGGAATGATAAATAGCGAACAAGCAAGGCACCTCATGAAAAAACACTTGGATATTAAAGGTGCTGGATGGCTTGACAAATTTGAAAGTAGGAAATGGTTGGGGTGGATCTATAAGTTGTTGCCACTCGAACGAAGAGTGGGTTTGAGATTGTTTGTCTCAATGGGGCTCGCACCATTGAGATCGGGAGAAATGAGACAGTGGTTTTTTTCAAGTATGTTCTGGGAGATATTAAAACAAGCTTTTAACGACCTTTCAAAAATTTAGATATCTCTGTGTGAAAAGTTGGGTTACACACCACCCTTTCCTTTTCTGGGGAAAAATGACTTGGCTTGTTCTAAAGTTCCACCCATCAACCCAGCTTTTTTAATTCTTTCTACATAAGCATCAGTCTTGGCTTTATCATAGGCGCCCCATATTTTTCCAAACCCTGCAGTAAGAGGAGCGGCTCCACCAGTGAGAGACTCCCCAATAGCAGTACCCGCTGAGAACTTTCCACCCGCAAACATTGATTTTGCAATTTCTCCAGCTTTTGGAATCATAGCGAACACAGCATAACTTGCCATCAACCAAAGAAAACTGGCACCGTCAGTACCGAAGCTTAGAGGAGGCTCCCAACCAGAGCTGGCCAAACCTGAAGATGGGCTTGTGGTTATAATGCCAAATGGGTACTTAATGCTAACTATAAGCCCTGAGGAAGCCTGAGAGAGAAGATAGTAGGATAGAAAAAACATAACCCCAATAATAGGAAATATGGCCAAATTTGATATAATTCCTGCAACCCATTTTCCAAAACCTGTTGAAGCAGATACCGCCCCTAACAATATCTGCATAGGTCCAAAGACGATAGATAAAAGAAGAGTGGCAAAAGTTTTTATGGTTAGCCATATTATTTTAAATCCATTAAATAACACAACAAAAAACAAAATGAAAACAAATAAAAACGCAAGTAGCCCTAAAAGCCAACTTGTAGACGCTATTGATCTTAAAGTGGCAAAAAGGAAGTAAAATACATAAAACCATGTTAATCCAAGAGCTGTTTGCCCATCAGTAAATTGGTCAAAGAGTTCTATGGGATTGCGGATGTTTGTTACAGCCGGTGTTACAGATGCTAGAAGAGTAGAAATAAGTCCAATTACTACATACATTAGGTCAATCAAAAATCCGGCTATGGCATATGAGAATGTAATTAAAATCATTGCAATTACAATTTTTGGAAGGGCTGACTGGATCGAAACAACAACCTGGGGAGAGAGCTTGACCCTAAACATTATAAGAAATGAAAAAACTATAGTAACAATAACCAAAAGCATGAAGGAAACGTTTCTTACTGCCTTCCAGAGGTTTAAAACAGGATTCGCGCCTTCGTTGTACCCAAACCCCTGTGCCTGTGCTGTTGGAATTAGGTGTAGATCGCTTGACTTGTTTATAATGTATCCAATTCCAGAGATTGGTTTTGATGCAAAGAACTTTAGCCAATATTGTTTATCGTCCGTAGCCAGCCTAGTTGACTCTTTTGTATTCAAGGCAAATGGATTAGCCAGGTCTTTAAGTTTTTCGGTAACAACATCGACACACGAGGAAATATCTCCAGTCCCTATTCCTTTTGTCATACACACCATAACGTCTCGTCCAAGAATTTGGTTTAGTGTAACTGCAGGAAGCGAAAAAAGTACCCATTGAACCTGGGCTGCTGTGTAGCGCTCTCCAAACACTTCATTTGCTGGGGTTGATGAGTCATCAAACACTTTGACGTACCACTCGAGGATGTTATGTTGATCATACCAAACCTGACTAACAGGAGCTGCTGATCCAGGTGCGGCAAGGACTCCCATTCCAGTTTCTACACAATCTACATTAGTCTGCGCCTCGCAAGCGGACCTTCCTTGGGTAGTTAGATTTCCACACAAAACATAATTTGCTTCGTACCCAGAATCACAACTCATATTAAGTGCTCTACAGGCAGCAGGGGATCCTGCGACACTGGTCCATCCACAATCAAATGTTCCTTGAGCTTTGGCTTCGGAAAAAGAAAAACCAACAAAAAGTAGCGCAGAAAGGACAAGTGTTAGTAGTTTATAGACCTTATTCATGACAGAATCTGTAAAATCATTATAACTATTATTACAAACATTTGTTAAGGACAGTTTGAGTTGCAGGCTCCATATACACTTAAAGCAAGGCATGTGTGATCCGACGCGCTGCCTGTACTTGTTGGTTGGCAAGAACCTTCCCAGTTGGTTAATGCTGTTATAACATCCTCACATGTCCAGGCTGATTTAGAACAATTAAGTGTTCCGGTTGCTTGGGGGTTGGTTAGGTCCTGACCTAAACAACTAACTATTCCACTGTTTGAGGCGTATCTTGCGGCAGCTAAGGATTTCGCAGCATTCATCACAGCATCATAGATATTGCAAGGATTATACCCATTAGGGCACTGTTGGAACGGACCAAAATGCGTACCTCCGTTTATACAAGAGCCTGGTCCTTGGGCGGAGTTGTAGTTGCAAGGTGGGCTATATTTATCAGGGTTACAGTTTGGAAACTCACATAAAGCTGCCTGTTGGATGTTTTCCTCAGTATATGGTCCATAGCAAGCCACATCTGTCGTTCTTGGTTCAAATCCTCCTTCTGCAAACATAACCCCCGCAACAAGATCTGGTGGAATATTGTAAGTTGCTCCTGCAGTTTCAAATATTTTCTTTAAGGTTGGAGGAATACTAACTGAGCCAATTTGAGATTTTGATAGGCTACAACCGGGTGCAGTTTTAAGAGGAGGAATACTTGACTTACACACTCCAGGAATTGGGGATGGTGAAGCGCCGGTTGTGATTGTCTTTTCGAGGTTTTCAATACTTGCTGGCCTACATGCTTTGGGAAAACCTCCAATTTGATCAATGCCTAAAAGTTGAGCAAGATCAGGAACATTAAACGGAGAAATAACATTTAATAGTTTAGAAATTGCAGTTGAGCCACTAAGTACTGCTGAAATCAAGCTTTTAATTGGCCCTGGAATATCAATTCCCTGGGTGCATGCAACATATTGGTCATGTCTGCCATCTTTTTGGGTGCTCCTATTCTCTGTTGCTCTGGGATCGACTTGGTCAGACCTACCCGTCAGTTGTTTTTTGCTGTCTTTTACTGTGTTTCTCCACTGAAGTTCTTGGGGAAGAAGTTTATTTAATGGCCCTATCATTGTAACGGCCCTAGCTGCTGAAGTAGACTCCTCAATCGACAACGGATCACCCTCCGCACGATTTAGTGTCCCGTTTAGGTACCAACTTACATATTCATTAGCGCTTTCCAGCTCCTCAATAGTTGCGTCGTTTGCTAGATTAGCAAACTGGGCCGCAAAACCCTGTGGTCTTATGAGTGTTTGGAGATCTTTGAGAAAGTAGTTATAAATGCCACCTAGGTGAGGAAAATATAGTTTAGCATCGGTTGATAAAAGTGTAGTTACGGCAGGAGGATCGTCGTCGAGATTTTTTGTAAAGTGAGTTACTTGTGTTAGGGTTGGCGTATCTTTAAACTTTTCCAAAGTTCCACTACTTCCAACTTGTGAGAAAAACTTTCTAAAAATTGAGGCTGTGCCTGTAACGGTTTTACTCCACAACTCGTCGATCATAGGCATAAAAGTGGTAATATCAGCCCCGAACCACGCATTTTTTGTACAAGGATCAAGGACTATTGGACAACAATACGGCGGGCCGCAAGGGTCTATCACCGCAAACGTACACGTAAATATTGCTGTGTATGCTACCTCAGCATTAGGTACACCCTCCCCGTTTGCCATATTTTCACCAAATAGTTGATCTCCTGGATTTGATCTAATGTCTACATATTTACATTTTTTACCTGGATCCTCTTTAATTATTTCGTTATCTTTTATAGGTTGGTCTTGTTTCATCAAGTCTTGGGAAAGGTAAGTTGATTGAAGAGCAGAAGTTAGTTCTGTATTTTCCTCCATATGGGGGAAATATAGTACAGCTTCACTATTTTTAGTGTTTTTGTTTCTATCATCTCTTGGCTTCGGTCTCCAATTTGTAAAAGGCCCAACTATTGTTGGAAAATCCTTTCTTATTAAAAACATATCTGATGATGCAACTTTTCCGATTCTGTCCTCGGTAGATGAGTAGGGTATACTAGGAAACAAATTTGCCCAGAAGTTATTTTTTAAAGGATTATCAAAACAAAACATAATAGATTTATTAATGATTGGGATATCAACAGGGCTCTCTAAACAGCTCTTTCCTCTCCAATCCTGATACGCTTTGAAGTACTCTTGGAAACTAGAATTGGCCTCAGTGCTGGGATCGGGGGGTAGTTTATCATTATCAGACCATTCAGTTAGGCGCAATTTTTCTTCAAGGGGGAGTTTGGAAGTTTCTCCCCCTGGCACTAGCTCAGTTTGTCCTGCAATAGGAAGTTTTGAGTCAAAGGCATCAAGATAAATCTGAAAAAGCCTTTCAATTGTAAAGTGACAAGTTGTAGAGGGAGGGGGTGGACAGGTATATGGGTATGGTATACAGATATCGGCGTGTTGCTCATAAACAGTAAATTTATCATGAACATCAAGATCGGTTCCACAAAGAATTGCTTGCTCATCGTCATTTATGGGGACGTTGCAAGGACTTGCTTGATAGGGTCTTAGTGAATGCCATTCAGGGTCTGTGGTTCCGCTACAAGAAACATAGTCCTTAGGTGTTGGAGCCTTAAGAAGCATTGGTGATCCACCAGGGGGTGACTGTATCTGATTTGCAGCTATTCCTGTACCAGGACCATTTGATGCTTGAGGGTCTTTGTATTTACAATATCCTCCACTACAACTAACACTATTTGTTCCACACTCCTGTTTACAGACAAGATCTGTTGTGCAGGGAATTTCATCAGTGTGGACTTTGCAGTCAATAGTGCCTGATTCACACTTTCCATTATCTCTGCATGTATACCCACTAGGGCAAGTGCTTGTGCTTTTTCCATATGTACAACTTGATGGGTAACAGAATCCATCAGGCATACAAATACCCTGTCTTGCTTCACACAACTGGGCGGTGGGGGTACAGGAGTATTGAAGGCAGGGGTTGCCACCGTCTGTACCTGTACAATTATCAAAATTAATTGATGCAGCAGACACATCCCTATAATGCGTTAACAGTAAGGTTGATAGTAAGAAGTAGATAATAATAATGAAGGTTGGCAGGATATGTTTTTTCATTTACTAAGTTTTATATGGATCAATAGTTGAAATTGTTTCAGCTGGTTACCTTAAAAATGGTTACATCAACCCCAGTAAAAGCATAAATCAGTCTTAGCACCAGAATTGAAGCTGCGATGACAATAATCCCAATTATGGCAAAAGTTATTGTTTTCCAGGCAGCCTGGGCTTTTCCAGGATCTCCAGATGAAGTTATAAGTTTAAAGCCACCCATAATTAAGAAGATAAAAAGAGTAATGGCAGACAACCCCATTACTACTGATACGATATTACTAAAAACATCTTCTAAATCAGACAACATTGCAGGGTCTCCCATACAAGAAGCATTTTATGCTAGTTTATTATATTGAAGCAAGCCTCTTTTACTTATTGGGTCTACCCACCAATTTTTGGTATCTCAAGCTGGAAGATATTAACATTGAAGAATGTCCCAACAAGTTGTGCTATTGCCCATGCTGCGAAAACAATAACCAATCCAACCAGGGCTGCAGTAATTTGATTTCTTGCTTTTTCTGTTTGACCTTTGTCTCCTCCTGAGATGATCCATTGAATTCCCCCGATAACTAAAATAAAAAAGAAAACAAGTGCAGCAACAACTAAAATAAGTTTAAGGAAAGCTGCGATAATAGCTGCGAATGAAAGATTCTGGACTGCACCAAATTGTCCGCCTGGCTGAAGATTAATACTTTCGGCAAGATTCATATACGTTACTTTATTATCAAAACAATTGGTTCAGATGTCAAGTATTAAGCTATTTAATTATGAGAGGGGCAATACTTATTGAGAAGTTTTGGAGTGCGGCAACTCCAAAGAAATCTCCGACGAGTTTAAGAATTGCGTAGGAACTAAGAAGAATTACAACTCCAATAACCGCGTTTGTTATCTTTCCCTGGGCGGCCTGTATTGCAGCCTTGTCTCCTCCCGAGATAATCCATTGAACAGCTCCAATTATCATAATGAACACAAAAATGATAATTCCTACAACAAAAGCAAGTCCTAAAAAACTTGGAATGAGTTTTGCAAAAAAATTTTCACCACTCCAGCCGCTAAAATTAGGAAGAAGTGGATTAGTTATAGCGTCTCCTTGGGCTAGCATATTATTGTATTCCAATCCTTTCGATAACGGATGCCGGGTTTAATATATCCGGAATTCCCATCAATGTCCCAAATAGGTCGATTACAAAAAGTGCAGCAATAAGGACCACCAATCCAATTAAGCCATTTGTAATTTTTTTAGCTGCTCCTGCGACTGCGTTTTTGTCTCCTCCAGCAGTCATGATTGAAATTGCACCAGTTATTATTAAAAAGATAAACCAGATAAAACCTACGACAGTAATTATTCCGATAGTTGAGGTAAGGAATGTGTTAAACAGACTTGGGGCATCGGAAGGACCTTTGCTTTCAAGACCAAGTGGGCCAAATCCTTTAAGGTAATCTTGATCGAATAATTTTATTTGCGCTAGTTGTTTCATTGTAGTTGTGGAATTGTTGGCTGCAATAAAAACTCAGGTTTACCAAAGAGTAACTGGCCAAATATTGCAGCTAAAACAAATGCCCCAGCTGCAACTGCAAGCCCCAGTAATGTTTGCCAAATCTTTGTCCATGCGCCAGCTACTTTTTTTGGATCATCACCCGCTGATAAGAAAGCGTACCCTGCAAGTATTAGATTAATTACAGCATAAAGACCTGCGAAGACAATAAGAACTCTGACTCCAAGTCCCACAATTTTTCCTATAGCATCCTCGGGGGTTGAGAGTGACGAGGGAAGTGAGTTGGGCTGAGTAACTTCTCCAAATATATCATCAGCTAATAAGTTCATGTTTTTATAATGTTGGCTTTAAAATAAAAGACCCTACACCTGGGTTTATTATATATTCAATTACCCTTATTATTACATAGGAGAAAGCGACTATTAAAAATCCTATTAGGGCGGTAGAGGCAACTTTCTTCCCTCTTTCAATATCATCAGGCTTTCCACTTCCAGCTCCTGAAATTACCGAAATCCCAGCAAAAATAAGAATAAGAAGAAGTCCAATTCCTGCTATTGCTGTTGCTGCATCGATAATTAAACTTATTACATCTCCCAAAGTACTGGTATTAAAAGGGGACTTAAAAATATTATTGTCTATTTGGACAGATAAAAGTTGCATAGAATCAGTTTAGCAAATTAAGCAAGGATTGTTTAGTTAGTTGGGGGTTAGTTTATTTAAAAATATCCTTTACAGCCTCTATGCTTAGGATAAGCCCAACGATTCTAACCAACGTGTAGGATAGAAAGACTACTAAAAATCCAATTAGGGCAGTTGTAATTTTTCCTTGTGCTGCTGCAACTTTTTTAGGGTCTCCAAAAGAAAACACATACTGAAGACCTCCAACCACAAGGTATATAACCAGCAAAAACCCGGCAGCGGCCAGGATGTAAGGAATTATCTCTCCGATAACCCCACCTAAATTACTAAAGGCATTTCCTCCAATACTACTTTGCAACCCACTTATATTAACTTGTGCTAGATAGTTATTCATTGCTAGTTAACAAAGGGTAGTTGTAAAATATCAACCCCAATC
>Ga0172371_10003212_pt1 | contig 25464 bp, 15 predicted proteins | sample Lak12m_FD_114543 | JGI IMG/M metagenome (GOLD analysis project Ga0172371, IMG submission 114543) | Freshwater microbial communities from Kabuno Bay, South-Kivu, Congo - kab_022012_12m | ecosystem: Environmental > Aquatic > Freshwater > Lake | place: Democratic Republic of the Congo: South-Kivu... | reverse complement strand
TCAGGAAACGGCTGCCAGCCTTGCGACGGGGCCCCCGGTAGGTCGCGGCTGCCATCGGCCCGCGTGCGGGCCAGACGCGACTCCAGAGCACGACGCCAAGGCTGCCGCCGCCCACGTGCCCGGTCCGCGGGTACGCCGCCCCGCGGACCGCGATCTTGAAACAGCCCTGGCGCGGGCCGGGGCAGGTTGGACGGTCAGCCTACGGGGCGGTATACTTAGAAGCGCTTAGTGCGGAACATGCGGGTCCCGCAGTAAGTGTTATGGGGGTTTCGAGCCGACGGCCAATGAACCGTGGGGTGCGATCGGGATCGGGCTGGAGAGCGCGTGCGGAGCACGCCTGGGCGTAGCAGCGCCGCGGAACCGAGGGACTGCCGCACCCGCGCGGGTGGCACCCCGCAATACATTGGCTTGCGGCCCGAGGCCGCTTTGCGTGTCCTGTCACGGAGCTGATACAGGGGACATGGGCTATGACGACCCAGAACCGCCGCAGGCTGGCAGGTGTCCTGGCGATGGTGAGCATCGTGAGCGCCTGGACGCTGTCCTCGGCCTGGTCCCAGGCCCCCGACGCCTCGGGACGGGTGCCCGTCGAGGTGACGGCCAAGGACTACACCTTCAACCCTGAGACGGGCCAGGGCCATGGGGAAGGCAACGTGCGCGTGCGTTACCAGGACGTGGCCCTGGATGCCGACTCGGTGGATGTGAACTTCCGGACGCAGGAGGTTTCGGCCAAGGGGAACGTGCTGCTCAAGCGCGACCCGTTCGAGTGGCGTGGCAACGAGGTATCCGGCAACATCGGCACCAAGAAGTTCGTCTTTGGCGCCTTCACGGCCAAGAATGGCGTCTGGTATGCGGCCGGGGCTTCGGGCGCTCACGAGAGCGATGGCTCGGCCCGGGTGGACAAGGTCCGCATGAGCACCTGCGATCTGCCGGAGCCGCACTACAGCGTCCAGGCCCAGCGAGTCCTGCACTATCCGGACGGCAAGTTCCGCGCCTACCACACGGTGTACCGGGTGGGGAACGTGCCGATCTTCTACTGGCCGGTGGTGTTTGGCGACAGCAATCCCGGCGCCGGGAGCATCTCCATCCGTCCGGGCTACTCGAGCGACTGGGGGGCCTTCCTGCTGCTGGCGCGCACGTGGCAGGTGTCCAAGGAGGTCGACACCACGGTGAAGGTGGACCTGCGCAGCGCCCACGGCGTAGCGCTCGGGAACGAGACAGAGATCCACAGGACCTACTCCAACACCGACGTGAACCTCTATGGCATGTACGATACGGACCCGCCGGAGACCGGCCGGGACCGCAATGGCCGTTTCGACGTCCAGGAGTGGCGCGGCCGGGCGGGTCTCTACCACCAGCAGGAACTGGACCGGCGGCTGACCCTGCGCACCAACGTGGAGGCCCTCAGCGATGTCGATATGCTGCACGACTGGTTCAAGAGTGACTATGACCGTGACCCGCAGCCGAAGACCTTCGCGGACGTGGTCTACGACGCCCCGCGGATGAGCCTGTCGGCGGGCTTCCGGCCGCGGCTCAACGACTTCGAGACCGTGGTCGAAGGCCTGCCCGAAGTGCGCCTGGAGATGCCGCGGCAGGTGCTCCTCGAGGGGATGCCGATTCTGTACCAGAGCACCACCACCGCCGGCTACTACTCGATGGAGTGGCGTGACTTCGACAAGGACCGGCCGGTGCCGCTGACCGATCCCGAGGACTACGACAGCTTCCGCTTCGACACGCTGCACATGGCCTACGTGCCGTTCGCCGTGGCGGAGAACATCCAGGTGGTGCCGCGGGCCGGCGTGCGGCTGACCCACTACACCGACAGCAGCGATACGGACATGGAGCCGGCGGACATCGAGGCGCTGTTCGATGTGGACGACCCGTACCACCCGCGGACGCTGACGCCGATCCTCAAGGACTACGACGACGACGGCGGTTCCCTGACGCGTCTGGCGGGTGAGCTGGGGCTGGAGGCTTCGACCAAGTTCAGCCGGCTCTGGCCCGACCTGACGAACGAGACCCTCGACGTCGACGGCCTGCGCCATATCGTCAAGCCCTACGTCAACTACACCTTTGCACCAGACCCCAGCGAGGACCGCGAGAACATCTACTTCTTCGACGGCGTGGACCGGCTCACCGAACAGCACTTCGTGCGGGCCGGCGTCGACCAGCGCATCCAGACGCGGCGGAACCAGCGGATCTACACCCTGGCGCGCATCCAGAGCTATGCCGACTTCCACTTCTCCGACGAGAATGACAACGGCGAGGGCTACGACGCCTTGGGCGACCTCGGCAACAAGCTGGAGTTCACCCCCACCGACGCGCTGAAGACCTGGGCCGCCGTGGTGGCGGACATGGACGAGACGGACGTGCGCCGGGCCGAGGTCGGCGCCCGGGTCGGCCGCAAGGACGGCATCCGCTTCTCGCTGGCCTACATCTACCGCGACAACTACCTCCCCCGCAGCACGGCCTCTATGGGCAGCTCGCTGGTGGACCTGACCGGCGAGCACGGCTACCTGGTGCGCGACTACCAGGAAGCCCAGACGGCCGTTGGCGAGGTCTTCATCCCCATCAATGAGAAGACCACGGGCCGCATCCGCCTGGAGTACGACCTGGAGGAGGCCGCCCTGGCCCGCCAGGTCTACGAGATCATCCGCGACCTGCACTGCTGGATGGGCTCCCTCGCCCTGGAGGAGGACAACGGCGACGTGCGCGTCATGGTGATGCTCTACCTCAAGGCCTATCCCGGCACCAAGATCGACCTCGGTATCTGAGGGTGCGCCCGGCCCTGGCCGCCCGCGAGTTCGGCGAAGGCAGGACACGTCACGATGCCAGTTCCGCTCCTTGACCTGAAGGCCCAGTACGCTGCCATTCGCGAGGACGTCCGGCGGGCCATCGACGAGGCCTGCGACGCGCAGGCCCTGATCGGCGGCCCCAAGATCACCGACCTCGAGCAGAAGGTCGCCGCCTACTGCGGCGTATCCTCGGCCTGCGGCGTGTCCTCCGGCACCGACGCGTTGTTGCTGTGCCTGATGGTGGCGGGGATCGGCCCGGGCGACGAGGTCATCACCACGCCGTTCACCTTCTTCGCCACCGCGGGGGTCATCCACCGGGTGGGGGCCCGGCCCGTCTTTGCGGATATCGACCCGGTGACCTACAACCTGGACCCGGCCGGGGTCGAGGCCCGGATCACGCTGCGGACCCGGGCCATCATCCCCGTACACCTCTACGGCCAGTCGGCCGACATGGACCCGATCCTGGCCGTCGCCAGGAAGCACGGGCTGCTGGTCATCGAGGATGCCGCGCAGGCCATCGGCGCAGAGTACAAGGACCGGCGCGTCTGCAGCCTGGGCGAGTACGGCTGCCTGAGCTTCTACCCCAGCAAGAACCTGGGTGCCTTCGGCGACGCCGGCATGGTCGTCACCCGGGACCCTGGCCGCCTCGAGGCGCTGGCAAGGTCCCGCAACCATGGCATGGCGCCGAACTACTACCATGCGGTGGTGGGAGGGAACTTCCGGCTGGACGCGTTGCAGGCGGTGGTGCTGCTGGTGAAGCTCAGGCACCTGGACGACTGGACCCGGCGGCGCCAGGCCAACGCGGCCTGTTACCGGGAGCTGTTCAGCGCCAGTCGGGTGGCCGGGCTGGTGGGGTTGCCGACGCAGGCCCGGTGGACGACACGGCACGTCCAGAACCAGTTCGTCATCCGGCTTCCCGCCGGGCGTCGGCAAGCGGTGTGGGATGGCCTCAAGGCAGCCGGCATCGGCTGCAACGTATACTACCCGGTACCGCTGCACCTGCAGGAGTGCTTCGCCTACCTGGGCTATCGGCAGGGCGACTTCCCCGCCAGTGAGGAGGCGGCGCGGGAGACGCTGGCGTTGCCGATCTACCCGGAACTGACCGCCGACCAGCAACGGACCGTGGTCGACGCCATCACCTCACTGCTGCCGGGCTGAGTTCGGGTGGGGTCCCATGGCCAAGAGCAGCATCAGATCCCTGTGGAGGTTGTTCTGGACCTTCGGCAAGCCGTACCGCGGGCACATTGCTGTGGGCCTGCTGACGGGGGTGCTGCTGGGCGGGACGGTGTTCGGCATTCTGCGCTCGTCCATCGCCCTTCTGTCGCCCTTCGACCTCGGCGAGGTCACCGGCAAGGAGCTGCTCCAGGACGCCGGGGCCCCCGGCAGCCACGCACCGCCGACGGCGGTCCAGCCCACGGCCCCCGCCAAGCTAGGGTCCAAGGACAAGGTTGACCGGGTCTTGAGCTGGGCCGAACGGCTCGGCCTTGGCCGAATCGAGCGGAACCAGACCCTGAACTGGCGGCTGATGGTGGCGGCCATGCTCGGCATGCTCGTGTTCATGAGCCTGCGCACGCTGGCCATCGTCGCCAACCACTACTGCCTGCGCTGGCTCGGGGCCCGCATCGTCGTCGATCTGCGCATCGCCCTGCTCCAATGCCTGCACCGCCAGAGCCTCAGCTTCTTCGGCCGCCAGGATGTCGGTCAGCTCATCAGCCGCTGCACCTACGATACGGCCCGCATCGAGGGCGGCATCGCCAGCAGCATCGTGGACCTCTCCGGCGCGCCCTTCGTGGTCGCGGGCGCCATCGGGTTCACCATCCAGGAGGCCTACCGGCAGCACCTGGGCGGGACGATGCTGTTCTTCGCCATCGTGGCGCCGCTGATCATCGGGCCGCTGCTGATCATGGGCCGCTGGGTGAAGCGCTTCTCGCGCCGGGCCCTGCGGCGCGTATCGGTGCTGGTCTCGCGCTTCGAGGAGAACCTGACCTGCATCCGGGTGGTCAAGGCCTACAACACCGAGGCCGTGGAGCAGTCCCGCTTCCGGGAGGAGAGCGAGCGCTACTTTCAGATGGTGGTGAAAGCGATCCTGGCAGAGGTCTTCATGGGGCCGAGCCTGGAACTGGCCGCCGCGGTGACGATCTGCCTGTTCCTGGTGGTCTGCTTCGTGCAGGAGGTCCCCGTCTCCGGGATCGTGCCCATGGCCTTCGCCGGCTACTTCATCTACAAGCCGCTGAAGCAGATCGCCAGGGCCAACGCCATCATCCAGCGCACCGCGGCGGCGGCCGAGCGCGTGCAGGAGCTGCTGGATACCGATACCAGCCTGCCACTACCGGCCAGCCCGGTCGCCATACCAGCCTTCACCGACCGCGTCGTCTTCGATCACGTGGACTTCCGCTATGACCGCGAGGGCAACCAGGTTCTGTACGACATCTGCCTGGACGTCCCCCGGGGGTCCGTCATCGCCTTCGTGGGCGAGACCGGCTCCGGCAAGACCACGATCGTGAACCTGTTGGCGCGCTTCTACGATCCCTCCGCCGGGCGGGTCCTCATCGATGGCCACGACCTGCGGACCCTCGATGTGGCCTCCCTCCGGCGCCTCATCGGCTTCGTCACCCAGGAAACCCTGCTGTTCAACGACACCGTCGGCCGCAACATCGCCTACGGCACCCCCGACGCGACGCCCGCCCGGATCGAGGACGCCGCACGCAAAGCCAATGCCCACGAGTTCATCGTGGACGAAGCCGAGGGCTATGACCGGGTCGTGGGCGATAAGGGCATGCTCCTCAGCGGCGGCCAGCGCCAGCGCCTCGCCATTGCCCGGGCCATCCTCAAGAACCCGCCCATCCTCATCCTGGACGAGGCAACCAGCGCCCTGGACACCGTCACCGAGCAGCTTGTCCAGGACGCCATCAACCGCGTCATGGTCGACCGTACGGTCTTCGCCATCGCCCATCGCCTCAGCACGGTACGGCATGCGGACCTGATCTGCCTTCTCGACAAGGGCAGCATCGTTGAGCGCGGCACTCACGACGAGCTCTACGCCCGTGGCGGCGGGTACCGCCGGCTGTGTGACCTGCAGTTCCATTGAGGTCGTGGAAGCCGGGACCCTCCGTATCCCGGCCGCGGCATACGGAGATGCCGCGTTCCAGCGGAGAGCCGGTTGCTGACCGCGCCTCGCGGCGGCACGAAGGAGCGTCTACCATGTCCACGGCCGATACCCTCATCCCCCACCGTTGGAGTCTTGACGGCGCCTGGTCTCTGAGCTTCGGTCCGGACGACTCCGGGGCGCCGGCTGACCCCGGGGCCTTGGCCCGGGCGGCCTGGCAGACGGTCCCCGCGACCGTCCCTGGCAACGTCGAGCTGGACCTGCAGAAGGCAGAACTCATCGAGGAGCCCTTTTACGCGGCGAACATCGAGGCCCTGCGGCCCTTGGAGTTCAACCAGTGGTGGTACCGGCGGCAGTTCGCCAGCCCGGCCCGGCCCGCGGCCCATGGCATCGAGCTGGTCTTCGAGGGGTTGGACTGCTTCGCGACCGTGTGGCTGAATGGCCGCCGGGTCGGCGAGAGTGCCAACGCCCTGGTTGCGCAGCGCTTCGACGTCAGCGCGGCCCTGGCGCCGGCCGGCCAGTCCAATGAGCTGGTGGTGCGTCTGCGGTCGGCCGTGAACGCCGTGCGCCAGATCCCGCTGGGGCCCTCCGAGGCGGCCCAGTCCCACGCCTATGACAGCCTCTGGGCCCGCAAGCCGGCGCATGCCTATGGCTGGGACATCATGCCCCGGGCGGTCTCCGCCGGCCTCTGGCGCCCGGTCTACCTGGAGGAACGCCGGCCCACCGAGTTGACCGAGGTCTTCGTCATGACACGCGCCGCCGACGCCTCCCGGGCGGTGCTGGACGTGACGGCCCATTTCCGCACGGACACCGCGGAGCTCGACGGTTTCGAGCTGCGGGTCGCCGGCCGGTGCGGCGACTCGGTGTTCGAGGCCCGGCAACCCCTCTCCTTCACCAGCACCCGGCTGACCCTCCACGTTCCTTCGCCCCGCCTCTGGTGGCCCCGCGGCTACGGCGCGGCGGACCTCTATGACACGGTCGTCGAGCTCTGGCGGCACGACCAGCCCGTCAGCCGCTGGACCCGCCGCCTCGGCCTGCGCACCGTCCGCCTGGACCGCACGCCCCTGTGCACGCCCGATCACCCGGGCCGTTTCCAGTTCTACATCAACGGCGAACGCGTCTTCTGCAAGGGCTCCAACTGGGTCCCGGCCGATGCCTTCCACAGCCGCGATGCGAGCCGCATCCCGGAGACGCTGGGGCTCTTTGTGGACATGGGCTGCAACATGGCCCGCTGCTGGGGCGGCAACGTCTACGAGCCCCACCTCTTCTTCGACCTCTGCGACCAGCACGGCATCATGGTCTGGCAGGACTTCTCCATGGCCTGCGCGGCCTACCCCCAGGCGCCAGCCTTCCAGGAGGCCCTGCGGGCCGAGGCCCGGTGGGTCGTGCACGAGCTCCGCAACCACCCTTCCATCGTGCTCTGGTCCGGCGACAACGAGTGCGACTGCGGCTACGTCGGCTGGTGGGGCAACCCCGTGGATCCGGCCACCAACCAACTCACCCGCAGAGTCCTCCCCGAGACGGTGGCGGAGCTCGATCCCAGCCGGCCGTACCTGCCCAGCTCCCCCTACGTCTCCCCGGAGATGTTCGCCCGCGGCGGCGACCAGCACATCGGCCCCGAACAGCACCTCTGGGGCCCCCGCGACTACTACAAGAGCGACTACTATGCCCGCAACACCGCCTGCTTCGCCTCGGAGATGGGCTATCACGGCTGCCCCAACGTCTCCTCCATCCGCCGCTTCATCAGCCCCAAGGCGGTCTGGCCGTGGCAGGACAACCACGAGTGGCAGGTCCACAGCACCGACCCCATGGTCGGCATCTCCCACATCCGCTACCGCATCCAGCTCATGGCCGACCAGCTTATGGAGGTCTTCGGGCTCATCCCCCAGGACCTCGACACCTTCGCCATGGCCTCCCAGATCGTCCAGGCCGAGGCCATGAAGTTCTTCGTCGAAGTCTTCCGCCAGCACAAATGGCGCACCAGCGGTGTCCTCTGGTGGAACATGGTCGACGGCTGGCCCCAGTTCTCCGATGCCATCGTGGACTACTACTACGGCCGCAAGCTGGCCTACCATTACCTCAAGCGCGTCCACGCCCCCGTCTGCATCATCGTCGGCGAACCGGAGAGCTGGAACTGCCGCGTCACGGCCTGCAATGATACCCGGGAGGCGGTCCGGGGACGGTTCCGCATCCATGATGCCGACCGTGCTCAGACGCTGCTCGAGGGCGCCCTTGACCTGCCCGCCAACGCCAACGCCGGCCTGGGGCACATCCGCGCTCCGCGGGGGGTCCAGAAGCTGTTCCTCATGGAGTGGGAGGCCAATGGCGTGCGCGGGGTGAACCACTACCTGCTGGGGACCCCGCCCTTCGACCTGGAGCAGTACCGGCGCTGGCTGCCGGCACTGGCTGCCCTCGACGGCAGTTTCGATCCGGCCCGTGTCGGGCAGTAAGCCGCCGCCGGAAGAGTCGTCGCGACGGAGCGCGCCTCCCACACTGCCGGGCTCCTGGCCCGGTGCAGGGGCGGCGGGCCGCCGACCCCGGCGGCGATCCGGTCCCGCGGCCGCGGGACCTGCTCTTGCCCTCCAGCCTGGTGGCGTGAGATGGTGGCGTGGAGGGCAAGCACAGGGATGGCGGCAGCCAGCCCGGCGCGCAGCCGGTCGGCGGTCGCCCGCTCAGCGCGCCGGCGCCACCGCGGTCACCGCCAGGAGCACTGGCCGTACGGTGCTGCGGGCCGAGACCACGTCGATGGCCGCGATGGGCTTCCCGGGGTAGGGATTGCGCCAGGTCAGCGCCTCGAGGCGCGCCAGGGCGCCACCGGCGGTGCTCCCCGACCAGGCGGTGCGGCCGAAAGCGCTGCCAAGCTGGCTGTTCCAGTCTGCCAGGGTGACGTTCCACTGGAGCCGGACCTCTTCCGTGTCGCCGTCGGCGTAGTGGATCACGTAGGTGCCGATGGGGCCGGGGTTGGCCTTGGCGCGGTCGTAGAGGTGCCGGGTGAAGCGCTCGGGGCGGCTGCCGGTCTGCAGGAAGACCAGCGCCTCGGCCGTGACGCCGACGGGGATCTGCCAGGCGTCCTCGGGAAGACCCCCTTCCGTGTCCTTCGCCGCCGCCAGCATCAGGCACTGGGGCCCCGGTCCGGCCAGGACATCGAAAGGCACGCCCTGGAACCACTGCCGCCCGGTGGGCAGCCCGGCCAGGTCGTGCCTGGGACCCAGGTCCATCCAGCCCGGCCGTTCGGGCATGTCCGTCAGCCGCCGGTTCGCGAAACCGCTCAGATCAACGGGCAGGAAACCGCTGCCGCCCGGCCGGCGTTCCCACAGGTCCTGGTAGACCTCGGCGGGACGGTACGGCAGTGCCGCCAGCGCCAACGGCTGCCGCGACCAGGTCGCCTCGCCGGTGAGCACGATGCCGGTCATCAACCGGACCTCGTCCCGGATGCGGTCGATGCCGTACCAGGTCGTGCCACCGTATCCCAGCACGCCCTGCCGGTGGGCCTCGGCACTCAGGCCGCTGACGTTGAGGGGCTCATACCAGCCGCTGGCCACGACCTCGAAGCCGTTCTCCTTGAAGAAGGCTACGGAGGGGAACGCCGCGCCGCCGTTGTAGTGCCAGTCGAAGATCAGGACATCGCGTGGGATCTGGGGCAACGCCTCGGCGGTCTGGAAGAACTTGCCATTGTGGTCGAGAAGGAGCTGATCGCCCCACATTGCCATGCGCAAGCCCTTGCCCTTGAGGAAGTCATGCAGGCGGACGACCTCTTCGCCCAGAAGCACGCCGCCGCGGGTGCCGCGACAGCGCTCACACTGGCCGATGGGCTCGAAGGTGATCTCGTCCAGGCCGGCGTGAAAGACCGTGGCCCCAGGGAAACACTCGAGTTGCTCCTCGATCATGCCGAAGAGCAGCGGATGCGTCTCCGGGTGGCGCGGGCAGTAGTTCCAAAACCGGTGCTGGGCCTTCTCGGCGGGGTCCTGGATCTCGGCCAGGTGCCGGAACGCGTCCTTACCAAGGAAGTAGCTGAAGTGCGACCAGCACTGGGTCATGGGGATGACTTCCAGGCCGAGGGACTGGGCCTGGAGCACCAGCTCCCGCAACTCGGCCTTGGTGGGCGCGTCGGGGCCGCGGGCGAGGCGGGGTTCCCGCTCGTAGCGCAGGCGGTTGTCGATCTGGATAGCGATCCAGTTCAACTTCAGCGCCGCGAGCAGGTCCACCAGGCGCTTGGCGTCCGGAACCGCGGCAGAGGTCTCCGGCCCGATGAGGTGCCAGCCCCGCCAGCGCATCTCGGGCCAGTCGAGGACCTGCACCTGCGGGACGTAGAGGACGCCCGCCTGGACCGTGGCCATCTGGCGCACCGTCTGGACCCCGTAGAGGGCGCCACGAGGACCCTCCGCACGGATCGCCATGGCTCTCCCATCTACCTCCACGGCATAGGCTTCCGCGCGCTGCCACGCGGCGAGGTCCTGGGGGAGTGCCAGGGGCTCGATGCGCAGGGTGACCGGTCCTGTGGCGCCGCTGTCGCCCGGGGCCAGGGCCAGGCCGAACTCGGCGGTCACCAGGCGCGCCAGCAGCGTCGTGGCCGGACCGGCGGCCTCACCCGCGGTCGCCAACCGCAAGGGGGCTGCCAGCGCCAGGGGGTCCCCCTCCAGCCAGCGGATCTGACGCGGCGCCGGCACGATACGGGCCGTGCGCGGCGGCGCAAAGGCCGGTGCCGGGACCACCGCGGCCCCGACGGGATCCGGCGCTGGCACCAGCGCCACCACGCCGAAGCGGTCGGGGACATTGAAGCGGTCTCCGGGGGTGAGGGTCCATGTGCTGTTCTCCTCGCTGCCGGTGACTTTCCGGCTCCGGGCCAGTTGCAGGCGCCAGGGGCGGCCGGCGGCGGCGGCTCCCCGGCCGCGCAGGTCGAAGGACATCTCGGCGGTCCAGCGGTCCGTCCCCTTGCGGGCCGCGCAGGCATAGGGCGGCAACTCGGGGACAGGGGGCTGGTCGGCGGTGACCTTGGTCGAGAACCAGTCGACGTTGAGCGTCACTCCGGGGTCGGGGTCGTAGACCTGGCCCAGGCGCCCGCCTGCGGGTGTGGCACCGAGGTGGTGGACAGCCCCCTGCCCGGGCTCCCACAGGAAGAGCTCGACCGTGTCGTCATTCCAGCTTGGGGCATCGCCCAGGCGGACCTCGGCCAGGCGCGGCTCGGCACACTCCCAGGCGACCCAGAGCTGGCCACCGACAAGGCCCAGGCGCACGCGGGTGTCCGCCGTGGGGCTCTCGCCCTGCCCGCCGAGGGCCACGAAGCCGTCGACCTCTGCAGCCCCCTGCCAGGCGTCGTCGCCCACATCGCCATCCAGCGTCGGGGCCGCTGCGAGCTGGGGGACGCGCAGGCGCGGCGGCTGGTCCAGGTCGACGAGGGCCAGGCCGTCAAACCAGGCCTCGCCCTGCCCCGGGACGATCAGCGAGAGCTTGAGGTGGTCGGCGCTCCGGCCCAGGGCGACGACGCGGTTCAGGCGCTGCCAGCCGCAAGCCTGGCCGCTCGCGAGGGTCTGGGGGGTGTAGGTGCCAGCAGGAACGACCTCGTAGAGCAACACCTGCCATGGGCCGGTGGCCCGGACCCAGCCCGTGAGCCGGCAACGCGCCTCCGGCCGTACGGGGATCGGCTCCTGCGAGGCCCGGATCCAGCCCTTGCTCTCGTTCGCATGGACGATGCGCAATGCCCTGCGACCGTGGTGGGCTGCGGAGCTGACTTCGAAGAGGCCCTCGACACCGGCGCGGATCTCGCCCTGCCAAGCGACGGGCATGCCCTTGGCGTCGGCCTTCTCGAACGAGCCGTTGCGCAGGAGGTCGGCAGCGAGCGCAGGGGTGGCACACAGGCAGACGCCGATGACCAGCGCCCGGCCTGTCCGGAACGCCCCGACGCAGGTGCACATAGGTCCCATCCTCCGGCTGGTGCGCCACCTCGTCCAGGCCTGCCCTTGTCCGCGCGAACCCTCTGGCCGTCGGGGCGAGCCCTTGCAGCCCCGGCCCTACCCCCGGCAGCGCCCTCAGCGCGCGGCGAAGCGGGTGAAGATATCCCTGAAGATGGCGTCGCGGTTGCAGTGGACCCCGACGCGCACGAAGTGCCGCCAGGGGTCCTGGCTATAGGTGACCTGGTCCGTGAGGCGCGGGCTGTGGACGAGGACCGATGGCACCCACGAGGGGTTGACCAGCCACGCCACGGTCGACACGTCCCAGATCACTTTCGACCAGGCGAAAGGGTCATCGTGGTAGCCGCGCACGATCTCGAAGAGGTAGTCCCCCAGGGGGCTGCGGCCGCGCATCCAGGCCTCGAGCTCGGGAATGGTCGTGCGCAGGTGCTCGGCCACGTTCGTGCAGGGGACCTGGACCAGGGGCACTCCCGAGTCGAACAGCAGTTTCGAGGCGCAAAGGTCCTGCTGCAGGTTGAACTCGCGCGCCGTCGGCCAGTCGTGCGGCTGGCCACCGAGCCAGACCACGACGAGGCGCTCGACCAGGCGCGGTTCGAGCAGGAGGGCACTGGCGACATTGGTGGGGGCGCCGATGGTCAGCACGTAGAGGGGCGCCTGGCCATCGCCAGCCATGGCTCTGGCCACGAGGTCCTGGGCCGCGGCGCTGTCGACCGGTGTGTCCGGGCCAGGCAGGTAACGGTCGGAGCCTCTGAACACGAAGCCGGCGTTGCGGGGGTCGCCCAGCCGGGCCAGGACACGCAGGATCTCGTCGTAGCTCCTCGCCATGCCGTCGCCCGGGCCGGTGGAACGGTCATTGCTGAAGGGGGCGGCGTAGACAGCCTCCAAGGCGAGCGTGTCCTTGGCCAGCACCGCGTAGGCCAGAGCAAACTGGTCGTCGACCTCGTTATAGGTGTCGGTATCGAGCACCGCTCGGACCGGCCTCGCGGCCGGCGGGTCAAGGCGCCGGAGGAGGGTGGCTGGGTCCAGCTTCGGGAAGGTGATGGCCATGGAGTGTCCTGGGTTGGGCCCTGAGAGCCGAGAGGTCGGGTATGGATCAGGATACCTTAGCCCGCAGGGGTGCCTGCTGCCAGAGCGGCTGCGTCGCAGCCGCTGGGACCCGTTCGGTTGGGTCAGGCCCGAGGGGCCGCGGCCTCAGCGCCGAAGGTGCGGCAATTCGTCAGCCCAGCCCAGCGGGCTGGGTACCGGCACCCCCCGGCACCAAGCCCTGAAGGGGCGCAGTAGGCACACCCGGACCGCGGCGGAACGGCGACGATGCCTCCGGCTCCGGCAGCCGTCAGCCTGGCGGACCGGGTCTCGCCCAGCCCCTACCCTCAGGCCACGCCGATGCCCTTGCTCTTCAGGTAGGCCTTGAGCTCGGGGATGGCGATGATGCCGAAGTGGAAGACGGAGGCGGCCAGCAGCACGCTGGCCCCTGCCTGGGCCGCGGCGACGAAGTGGTCCATGGTGCCGGCGCCGCCGGAGGCCACCACCTCGGCGCCGGTGGCCTCGCGGATCGTGCGGATGAGGGGCAGGTCGTAACCGGTCCTGGCGCCATCGGTGGCCTTGCTGGTGGGCAGGATGGTGGTGATGCCATAGCCGTGGATCTGCCGGGCCCACTCGACGGCGTCCTTGCCGGTGGCGGTGCGGCCGCCGTCGATGTAGACCTCGTAGCCGGAAGGCAGCTTGGCGTTGGCGTTGGCGTCGATGGCGACGGTCACCTTGTCGGCGCCGAACTCTCGGACCATCTCCGCGATCACCTGCGGCCGCCGGAAAGCGGCGCTGCTGGTGCTGACCTTGTCGGCGCCAGCCTCGAGCACCGCCGCCGCCGACTTCACATCGGAGATGCCGCCGCCCACCGTGAAGGGCACCGTCGCCGCCACGGCCGTGCGGCGCACGACCTCGATGAGGGTAGCCCGGCGCTCGACGGTGGCGGTGATGTCGAGCATGGCCAGCTCATCGGCTCCAGCCTGGCAGTAGGCCTGGGCGCACTCGACGGGGTCCCCGGCATCCTTGATGTCGACGAAGTGGACGCCCTTCACCACGCGGCCATTCCGCATGTCCAGGCACGGCATGATCCTGACGTTCATCGCAGACCCCCATTCTGAGCGTTGGGCGGGGGCACCGGCAGTCCCAGGCGGTCCCGACGCCGGACTGCGGGTCCTTCATCCCGCCAGGCCTGCATGGCCCCGCCCGATCTGGGGCCCGTCGCGCAACGGGCCCGGCAGCAGGGCGGCGTACGCCTGCAGGCGCGTCCACTGTAACCCCAGATGGGCTGACTACAGGTGACCGTGCGGCCCCCACGATCTCGATGCGGAAGGATAGGAGGCACGCTGCCGAAGTCAAGCCGCAGCGCCGGGCAACCGCGGCGCAAAACCGTCTGCCGAGTGTACATTCCGGGGTTCCGCGGCAACCCCAACAGGGACAAGGCAGACGATGCGGCGTGCAGCGGTGGCCATGGTAGGGTGTCTGGCGGTCCTCGCGGCGGGCCTCCTCCGCGCGGCGGACGAGGCGGGGCCCGAGGGGACGCCCCCGACAGCGCCGGCCAAGCCCGCCAGCGGGCCCGAGGTGCGCGTCGGCCAGCTCGTGGCCGGTCAGGCCATGGGCCGGGGCTACGCCGACGCGCTGCCAGCGCTGTTGCGGCACGTGCGTGAGGAGACCACCCTCAATGTAGTCTCTGAGCCGGTGGTGCTCAGCAGTTTCGAGGACGAGCGCCTGTTCGAGGTGTCGTTCGTCTACGCCAACTTCGCCGACCGGGCTGACTGGACCTTCACCGAGGCCGAGCGGGCCAACCTCAAGGGCTACCTGGAACGCGGTGGCTTCCTCTTCCTCGATGGCGGTATCATCGCCGCCTTCCTGCGCGAGAACCCCATGTTCGGCCAGCACCACAGTTTCGGGGAGTGGGAGGCCAGTCCCGAGGTGCAGAAGGCCTTCGAGCCGGTCTTCCCCGGCAGGGAGTTCACCCCGCTGAAGCGCTCACATGCACTGTATCGCTCGTTCTACGAAGGACTTCCGGACACCAGCATTCTCCCGGATACCGTGCGCAGCTACGTGGAAAAGGAGAAATGGCCCGACGGGACCTATTCCGCCGTAGCACTGCATCTGAACGGCCGCATCGCGGTGCTGGTGACGCCGATCATCGCCATGGGCTGGGGCCGCAACTCCCTCGGTGCCTGGAGTACCATCATCCGCTTTCGCGTGCTGGAGGAGACCGAGGGGCTCAGCGAGGCCCTGCAGACGGCCGCCTACAGCGGGGCCCGTTTCGAGGTAATGCGCGAGGATGGCGCCAAGGACGTGATCTACTGCCAGAAGCAGGCCCTCCCGGCCTGGGCCAACGAGCCCGGTGGCCGTTGGCGCGTGTTCCGCTACTACGGCAACCGCGAGATCAGCGACTTCGCCCACGTGTTCTACACCCGGCTGGGCACCAACATCCTGGTCTACGCCATGACGCACTGATGGGCACCCGTCGCAGCGGCAGTCCATACCGCCATGCGCGACCGGAGCTGCGCTTGACGACGCAGTATCCGCACCGCTGAGCCAAGTTGCCGGCCGAGCCGGGAACGCCTGGAGGGCGGGTTCCCCGTAACCCGCTGCAAGGCGGGGGTCTACCCTCGTCGTCATGCCCGGGTCGCCGGGCGCAGATCCCCTACCCCCCGGGCGCCTCTGCGCCGGTCGCCGACCTCGACCGGGCGGCCGGCTCTGCCAGCGGCGGGACCATGGCCCGGCGGCCCTCGATGTACTGCGCGACCACGGTGTTGGCCAGGCGTAGCCGCTGGCGGATGCTGAGTCCGGCCTGGCTGTGCTGGAGCATCATGCAGACGCTGAGGACATCGCCGGTGCCGGTGGCCTGTACGTGCCGCGCGGCGGGGACGGGCGGTTCGACGGTCAGGAGGCCCTGCGGGTCATAGTAGCCGGCTCCCTGGGCGCCCAGGTGCACGACGACGGCCCCGGCTCCCCAGTCCCTGAGGCGCTGAAGGGCGGTTTCGAGGTCAGGGGCCTCGGCGAACTCGGTGAGTTCGCGGGTGTTGCCGTGCGCCAGGTCGACCCAGGGCAGGACGGCCTGCACAGCCCGCTTGCGGGCGGCGCTCGCCGCGGCGCTGAGGTGCCCCCAGGAGGGGTCCCAGTTCAGATCGATGGAGGTGGCCATGCCGGCCTGGCGCGCCGCCTGCATGAGCCGTTTGTTGCCGTCGAAGAGCATGGCATCGGAGAACCAGATATCGGCCCGCAGCAGGTGTTCGTGCCCGGCCAGGGCTGCCAGGTCGAGGTCGGCGAAGGCAAGAGCCCGGCTGGCGGGGAGGCTGCTGAGGAAGTGCCGCTGGCCGCTGGCGAAGGTGAGGCCCAGGGAGGTCCCCGTGGGCTGTACCGGGTCCCGTGCGAGGGCCGTGCGGACGCCGTGCCGGTAGAGGGTCTCCTGGAGGCGCCGGCCGAGGGCGTCGGCCCCGACCTTGGCCAACAGCGTCGCCTGAGCCCCGAGAGCGGCGGCGGCGCAGGCGCTGTTGGCGCCGCCACCGCCGAGGGTCTCGACGATGGACGACACCGAGGTCTCGCCGTCGCGGAAGAGCCCCTCGTCGGCCGCAAAGGGCGCGGTGCGCAGGTCGCGGTTCAAGTTCCCCACCACGCACAGCGTCCGCCCGGCGAAGGGCGTTTGGCCAGGGCCCGGAGCTGCGGCCTCGCCGGGGCCTGCGGCGGGGCAGGCGCCCTCCCCTGACTGGCGGTTCGTCGTCACCGCGCGGCCAGGTCCTGTTTGAGCAGGTGCATGAGCAGGTGCTCGACCACGAGGTGAATGGCCTCGGTCTGGGGGGTTGACTCCACGGGCACGAGGATAGAGCAGGTGCTCTCCCGGTGGAGGATACCGCCATCGAAGCCGACCAGGGAGAGCGTCCTGGCGCCGACGCCGTTGGCGTAGCGCACGGCCTGGACGAGGTCGGCCGAGAAGCCGGTGCCGCCATGCACGGAGATGGCGATGACCACGTCCGTCGGGGCCAGCAGCCCGCGCAGTTGGTTGGCGAACACCTCCGCCCGGTCGGCATCGTTGGCCCAGGCCGTATAGAGCGCGACGTTGTCGGTGAGGCAGCGCACGTCAAAGGGCCTCGAGCCGGCCGGGATGACGTCCTTGGCCAGGTCGCAGGCGAAGTGCTGGGCGGTGGAAGCCGAGCCGCCGTTGCCGAGGGTGAAGACGCGGCCCTGCTGGCGGTAGGTCTCCAGGAGGATCTGCCGGGCCCGCGCGATGGCAGCCTGATCCAGGCGCTCCAGGAGCTGCCCGGTCTCCCGCAGGAACCGGCCTACGGGCGCCAGGTCGTCAGCACCTCCCGAGGTGGCAGAACCAGTCGGCACCGCGGTACCCCCGACCTGCGCTTAAGCCTCAGAGCTTCCAGAAGTCGTCGATGGGCTTCTGGAACGTCCGGATGCGGCCGCTGAGCACGGACTCGACCTTCACTGGCCTGCCCAGGGCAGCCGACTCGAAACAGGCCTCGCACAGGGCCTTGGCCCGGAGCCCCACCTCGCCATCCATCTCGGGCTGGCGGCCACTCCGGATGGAATCGACGAAGTCCCAGACCTCGATGCCCATGCACTCGAGGCAGCCATAGGGGAACAGGCGTTGCCGATCGGCATCGGTGAGGGACTTCATGTACTGCTCGACGATCTCGGCGTTGCCGAGCTTGCTGCCGTCGGCCAGGATGGCCTCACTGCCGCCCTGGAAGCAGTGGAAGGGGAAGCCCAGGTCGCGCATCGAGCCCGCACTACCATAGTAGAGGGCGTTGTGCAGCTTCTGTCCCGGGGCGGAGCGGCAGTAGGCCCAGTTGACCACCAGGCCGCTGCGGAAGCGCATGAGGATATGCCAGGTGTCCTCGACGTCGGCGTTGGCACCGCCCAGGACCGGGGCATCCTGGATGCGGCGCGTATCGAAGGTACGCATCTCGCAGCTCACCTCGTCGACCTCGCCGAAGAGGTGCTGGATCATGTCGCCGAAGTGGGCGCCGCTGTCCATGATCATGCCGCCGCCGCCCAGGAGGTTGAGGCCGCGCCACTTGAAGGCGGAACTGTCGTAGTTGAAGGGCCCGTTGTCGACCGCCTGGACGATGGCGAAGCGCACGTCGCCGATGAGGCGGCGGGTATTGAGGGCCCACTTGGCGGCCCGGGAGTTCGGGCAGCGCCGTACCTGTTCGGCGGTGGCCACCACACGGCGGTTCCGCCGGCCGGCGGCGATGATGGCCTTGCTGGCGCGGATGGTGATGCCGATGGGCTTCTCGACCATGACGTGCAAGCCGGCGTCCAGCAGCTCGATGGCACAGCCGTGGTGGGCGTAGTGCGGGGTACAGATGTCGGCCGCGCCGGCGACCTTGGCCTGGATCAGGTCGGCGACCGAGGCGAAGACGCGGGGCGTCGTGCCCTGGAAGCCGCCGATCTCTGCCGCCGCTTTCTCGGCCCGCTCCGGCAGCACGTCGCAGCACGCCACCACCTCAAACTCGCGGCAGCCGGCTGCCATCAGGGCCTTGTAGCCGTTGCGATGGGCCTGGGCGATACCACCGCACCCCACGAGGGCGAGCTTCACCTGCTCAGACATCGGTTCTCTCCTTGCGGTACCCGTGACGCAGGTCCAACCTGCGGGGTCGCCGGGCAGACCCGTCCGGAAATCCCCACGGGTGGTCTTGCAGAAGATGCCGCCGGGAGCGCGAAAGTCCAGCCGGCCGGGGCTGGCTGCTCGGCCCCCGGGCGCCGGAGACGCCGGAGCGGTAAGGTAAGGTCGTATGGCGACGGAGATGCAAGCGAGCGAGCCTGGACGACCGCCGGCGGTGGAGGGGACCGCCTCGCCTCCGCGGCTGGTGACCCTGCCGCGGCTGGCTCTGTTCGCAGCCGCCACGGTCGCCCTGATGGCCCTGGCGCAGCGCCACTTCCTCGCGGCGCACTGCATCGTCGAGATCGGCTCGATCATGGTCGCCGCCCTCATCGCCGTGTTCAGCCGCTGCACCCGGCACACGGCGCCCAACCCCTGCCTGGAGTTCCTCGGATATGTCTACGCGGCCGTGGGCGCGATGGACCTGGCCCACACCCTAGCGTACAGGGGCATGGGCGTTCTGGCCGACAGCGCCGACGCCAACCCCGCCACGCAACTGTGGGTCGCCGCGCGCTACATCCAGGCGGCGGGGCTTCTGGCAGCGCCCTGGCTGCAGCACCTGCCCTGGTCCCGGCGCGTGACAGCCGCTGCCCTGACCGCGTATGTGGTGGCGGTGCTGGCGGCCATCCTTGGTTCCGACCTCTTCCCGGACTGCTACCTGGAGGGGTCTGGACTGACCCGGTTCAAGGTCGCCAGCGAGGTGGCGATCTGCGCTCTCCTGGCGGGTGCGGTGGTGTCGCTGCGCCACCACCGCCGCCAGATTGGGCAGGACATGGCGACCCACCTGGTCGCCGCGGCCGGGCTGGCCATCGCTTCGGAGGTCCTCTTCGCCTCGTACCGCAACGTGGACGACACCTGGAACCTGCTGGGGCACGTCCTCAAAGGCGCGTCGTTCTACTGCGTGTACCTGCTGGTGACTTACAAGGGGCTCACGGAGCCCTTCGAGTTCCGCCGGCAGGCCGAGCATCAGCTCCGCGAGCAGGACCGGCGTCTGAAGCTGGCCATGGAGTGTGCCCAGGTCGGTTTCTGGCAGTGGCATGCCGAGGGCGACCTCCTGCAGGTCGAGCCGAGCTGGTTCGGCCTGCTGGACGGCGACGACGCGGGCGGGCCTGTCGCCCTGGCGCGGCTGCGGCAGGCGGTCCATCCCGAGGATGCCGCCCGTTGCCAGCAGGCTCTGCGGGAGCATGCGGCGGGCCATACCCCCTACGCCGAAGGCGACCTGCGCCTGCGCACGGCCGGGAGCGAGTGGCGCTGGCTGCAGGTGCGCGGCTACATCGTCTCCACCAACCCGGCGGGCAGGCCTTCACGGATGGTCGGCTTCTGCCAGGATACCACCTCGCGCCGGGAGACCGAGAGCGAGGTCGCAGACCTGCGCCACCGGCTGGCCCGGGCCGGGCGCGTCAGCGTCGCCGGGCAACTGATGGCGGCCCTGGCGCACGAGATCAACCAGCCCCTGGCCGCCATCTGCTCGAATGCCACCGCGGCCCTGCGCTTCCTCGGCGACCGTCCGGCCCGCGCTGAGGAGCTGCCCGCGATCCTGGCCGACATCGCCGCCGACGGTCAGCGGGCCAGTCAGGTGGTGAGGCGGCTGCGCGACCTGATTCGCCGGGGCCGCCCGGGCGAGTATAGCGAGATCGACGTGCGCGCGCTGATTGAGGACGTCCTCGCCACCGCCCGGCACGAACTCGCCCTGCAGCAGGTCAGCGTCCGCTGCGACGCGGCCCCGGACCTGCCCCGGCTCTACGCGGACCGCATCGAGATCCAGCTCGTCCTGCTGAACCTGGTCCGCAACGCCGCCGAGGCCATGGCCCGAGCCCCGGCCCCGGGCGTGGGACCCCGGCTCGAGATCAGGGCCACCCGGAAGGGCCCGCACCTGCAGCTCAGCGTCACCGATAACGGCCCCGGGATCCAGGCCGCGGACCCCGATGCAGTCTTCACGCCCTTCGTCACGACCCGCGACGATGGGCTCGGCATGGGCCTGGTCATCTGCCGCAGCATCGTGGAGGCCCACAAGGGCCGCATCGGCTGGACGTCGAACCCGGAACGCGGGGTGACCTTCCACGTGGTTCTGCCCCTGGGCGGCTCGGCCTGCGGGTGAGGGCGCCGCCCGGGGCTGCTCCAAGATCGTGGCTGGAGGGGTGGCGTACCTGTGCCTGCGTCTGTAGGTCCCCACTCCGATGGGGACCGCTGGGGCCGGACGGATTCCGGCCCTACAGCCAGAGCCGGCTGACGGTTTCTCGGAACCGGCCTGGGCACCCCGGGGCTGTGCTTGCCACAGGGACCCCACGGCACGATAGTCTGGTCCACTTTCGCCCGGCTTCTGGAGAACGGACAGGTATGCACGATCCCGCAGGCGAGTGGTTTGAGGTCGTCGATGAGCAGGATCGTGTGGTGGGGAGGGCCCGGCGCCGCGAGTGCCATGGCAACCCAGCCCTGGTCCACCGCACGGCCCACGTCGTCATCCGCTCGGGCGATGGCCGCATCCTGCTGCAGAAGCGCAGCGCCACGAAGGACATCCAGCCCGGCCGCTGGGACACGGCCGTGGGCGGCCACCTCTGTCCAGGCGAGTCGTATGAGCAGGCGGCCCAGCGCGAGATGGCCGAGGAGATCGGCATCCGTCCACCCCACGCGGCGCTGCAGCACCTGTTCGACGCCCGTATCCGGAACGCCATCGAGGCGGAGAACGTCCGGGTGTTCGGGCTGACGCACGAGGGACCCTTCACGGCCCAGGCCGACGAGGTGGCTGAGCTGCGGTTCTGGTCTGCCGCGGAGGTAACCGCCGCGCTGGGCACGGGGGTGTTCACCCCGAACCTCGAGGTGGAGATCGGCGCGCTGCGGGCGCGCGGGCTGCTATGAGGCGCTGTCCGCCGGGTCCTCGTCGGCGGCGCCGGCGACGATGGGTCCCCCGACGGCGGCGGTGATGCGGAAGTGCAGCTTGGCGACGCCCCCCAGCAGGGCCGGGTCCCGGCGGACGAGGTCCGCGGCGGCCTGGCTGACGGCCGGGCCACCGCCTTTGGGGAGGGTGATGCCGGCCTGTTTGGAGAGCCCGTCGAGTCGGCGGACGAACTCGGCCCGCGCGAGGATGGAGGCGGCGGCCACGGCGAGGTCGGCCTCGGCCTTGGGGCGCTGTTCGAGGGTGATGTTCCGGCCGCGTTCCTTGAGGGCCCGGAGGACGGTCTCCTTGCGCCCGAACTGGTCGGAGATGGCGCGCGGGCAGGAGGGTTCCCGCTCCAGCAGGTTCTCCAGGGCGCGGGCATGGCCCCAGGCCAGGAGCCGGTTGAGGTTGCGGAACTGGCCATAGAGGCGGTTGTAGGCTTCGGGGCCGATGGCTACGAGGCTGTACCGGCCCCCGGTCACCGTGCGGATCTTGGCCGCCAACTCAGCGATGCGGCGGTCGCTCTTGATGGTCTTCGAGTCGGCCACCTTCATCAGCAGCATCTGCCGGGCGGTGTCGGCATCGACATAGCAGGCCGCGACGACCAGGGGCCCGAAGTAGTCGCCCTTGCCGCTCTCATCGATGCCGGCGTGGGGGGTGAACATCTCCGGGTGCTCGCTCTCGGCCAGGACGTGCTCGTAGCCGAAGCGGGCCTCGCCCAGGATCTCGGGCTCGATGAGGAACTGCACCAGCTCCGCGGTCCCCTTGCCCTGCACGGTCAGCTTGCCGGACTGGTAGGCGACGGCCGTGGTGCCGGCGAGATCCGCCTTCCAGAAGGCATAGGGCAGCTCACCGACGTGCCAGCCGCGGTCCTCGAGGCGGCTGCGGAGCTGGTGCGCCTGGGCAGGGGTCAGGGTGCAGACGTAGCTCGTGCGTTCAGCCATGCCATGACTCCAGTGCGGCCCGTGGGGCGCGCCCGTTCGGCCGGTCCGACCCCGGGCCCGCGGCCCGCGGGGCTCGCGGCCGCGGCGCCAAGGCCAGCGAGGCTCCGCCCCAACCCGCCGGGAGCTCCCGGCGGTCTGGAGGCCGGGACCTCCGCATCCCGGCGGCGGGTTACGGAGGACCCGCCCTCCAGGCGTTCACGGCTTGGCCGGGAACTTGCCTCAACGGTGCCGGTGTTGCCTCATCAAGCGCACCTACGGCGGGCCAGGGGGCCTCCCCGCCCAGGCGGACCTGCCCCTGCCTGGCGCCCTCCAAGGGTGGCGTCCGCGACGCGCCGGGCGGGGATACGACGGACCCGCCCCAGCGCAGGCCGGGGCGGGTCCTAAACTACCTCGCGATCATGACTGCGGCGAGCCGATCAGCGCAGGCCGATGAGGTCCTGGATGATGGGCGAGAAGCGCAGGATGACGGGGGTGAAGACGATGGCGACCATGCTCATCAGCTTGATGAGGATATTCATGGACGGGCCGGCGGTGTCCTTGCAGGGATCGCCGACGGTGTCGCCGATGACGGCGGCGCCATGGATGGGGTTCTTGGCCTTGGCGCGGTCCTTGACCACGTTACCATCCTTGTCTACGTAGTCACCCTTGGCGTTCTTCATGTACTTACCGCCGAAGTTGCCCTTCTCGATGTGTTTCTTGGCGTTATCCCAGGCGCCGCCGGCGTTGTTGAGCATGCAGGCGAGGGAGAAGCCGGCGGTGAGGGCGCCGATGAGCAGGCCCATGACGCCAGGCACGCCGAGGACCAGGCCGGTGGCCACGGGCGTCACGATCGCCATGAGCGAGGGGACCATCATGGCCTTCTGGGCGCCCTTGGTGGAGATCTGTACGCAGCGGGCGTAGTCGGGCTTGTCCTTGCCTTCCATGATGCCCGGCTTCTCGCGGAACTGCCGGCGCACTTCCTCGACCATGCTGCCGGCGGCGCGGCCGACTGCTTTCATGGCCATGGCGCAGAAAACGAAGGCCATCATCGCGCCGATGAACACACCGCAGAGCAGCAGCGGATTCATCACCGTCAGGTTGTACTTCTGGACGAAGAACATGATGGGGTCGACGACGACGCCACTGAGGCGGCTGGCGGCAGCGGCGGGCAGGTCGCCGAGGTTGAGCTTGCGGGACCAGACGTCGACTTCCTGGATCTCGGCGGCGAGCAGGGCCATGGCGGTCAGCGCGGCCGAGCCGATAGCGAAGCCCTTGCCGGTGGCGGCGGTGGTGTTGCCCAGCATGTCGAGGGCGTCGGTCTTCTCACGCACCTCGGGCGGGAGGTGCGACATCTCGGCGTTGCCGCCGGCGTTGTCGGCGATGGGGCCATAGGCGTCGGTGGCGAGGGTGACCCCGAGGGTGGCCAGCATGCCGACGGCGGCGAAGCCGATGCCGTAGAGGCCGGAGCCGAGGCTGTTGAAGCCGTCACAGAGGCCAAAGGCAGCCAGGATGCCGGCGCAGGTTACGAGGACGGGGATACCCGCCGAGAACATGCCCACGGCCAGGCCGTCGATGATCACGGTGGCGGGGCCCATCTGCGCCTGGTTGGCGACGCCCTTGGTAGGCTTGTACTCGTCGGAGGTGTAGTACTCGGTCGAGTAGCCGATGATGACGCCGGCGACCAGACCCGCGACCACGGCGCCGCACATGCCCCAGGTGATGGCGTCGAGGGCGGCCATGACGGCGCAGGCCACCACGATCAGGGCCGAGCTGCCCCAGGTGCCCAGGCGCAGGGCCTTGAGCAGGGTCATCATGCTGGCCTTGTCGTCGTTGCAGCGCACGGCGAAGATGCCGATGACGGAGAGGACCGTACCGATCCCCGCGATGATCATGGGCGCGTTGACGAACTTGACCGCGTCGGCAGTGGAGATGCCGGGCAGGGCGGCGCCCAGGGCGGCGGTGGCGAGGATGGCGCCGCAGTAGGACTCGTAGAGGTCGGCGCCCATGCCGGCGACGTCGCCGACGTTGTCGCCCACGTTGTCGGCGATGGTGGCCGGGTTACGGGGATCGTCCTCGGGGATGCCGGCTTCGACCTTGCCCACCAGGTCGGCACCCACGTCAGCCGCCTTGGTGTAGATGCCGCCGCCGACGCGGGCGAACAGGGCCTGGGTCGAGGCGCCCATGCCGAAGGTCAGCATGGTGGTGGTCATCTCCATGAGCTTGTGGCCGGAATCCATGCCGGCGGGAACCAGGAAACCCCAGCCGTTGGCCATGTGCTCGGGGGTGTAGACGAGCTTATCGAGGATGAGGTACCAGATGGAGATGTCGAGCAGGCCGAAGCCCACCACCACCAGGCCCATGACCGCCCCGGAGCGGAAGGCCACCTGCAGGCCGCGGTTGAGGCTCTCTCTGGCGCCCTGGGCGGTACGGCTGGAGGCGGCCGTGGCCGTCTTCATGCCGAGGAAACCGCAGAGGCCGGAGAAAAAGCCGCCGGTGAGGAACGCCACCGGCACAAAGGGGTTCTGAACCCCGAGCATGGCCAGACCGGCGAAGATCAGCACCAGGATGCCGAAGACCATGCCGACGCGCGTATACTGCTGCTTGAGGTAGGCCATGGCGCCTTCGCGGACGTACCCGGCAATCTCCTCCATGCGGGCGTTGCCCTTGGGCGCATTGACCATCAGCTTGTAGCAGTACCAGGCGAAGAACAGCCCGGTCAGCGAGGCCATGGGGGCAATCCACCACCACCCCGTCGCACCGGACACCACGGCACCGTCGCCCAGGGCTGCCATCGCCGGGAGCCCGCCCAGGACCGCCAGACCGGCCACAGTCCGACTCAGTCGTCCACTCATTGCTCGCCCTCGCTGTTCCTCAACTCATTGCTACTGAGCACATTGTGGGCAGACCTACCCAAGGCCCCCCAGAATGGCTGCAATCAAGAGGTAATAAAGCCCGTGAGCGAGGGAAATCAAGGGCACCACGAACCGCCGGAATGTCGATGAATGCGATAGGTAACGTGGCAAGCGCGGTTTGACCCGGCCCGGCCGGGTGCATACAGTATGGCGAAACCGGAGGGGGGGGTAAGTGGGTGCTTGGGGGTAGCGTAGCACGGGGCGGTGGCCGAGTGGGTGTGCCGGTGGGGCCCCGGGCTGGGGGCGGAGCGGGAGTGTCGACGATGGCCGAGTTCATGTTCGACTTCACGACGGT
>Ga0172371_10003209_pt1 | contig 25468 bp, 20 predicted proteins | sample Lak12m_FD_114543 | JGI IMG/M metagenome (GOLD analysis project Ga0172371, IMG submission 114543) | Freshwater microbial communities from Kabuno Bay, South-Kivu, Congo - kab_022012_12m | ecosystem: Environmental > Aquatic > Freshwater > Lake | place: Democratic Republic of the Congo: South-Kivu... | reverse complement strand
GACGGCACTCTTTTCAAGCATGCCGTAGCCAGTTTATTTCGGGTCACCCTGGGATTCTATCTGGCGGTTCTCGTCGGCATTCCCACCGGAATGCTCTTGGGGTGGTCGAAGAACGGTCAGGGGATGTTCAATCCGCTGATTCAGTTTCTCAGGCCGATCTCTCCTCTGGCCTGGATTCCGCTGGCCATGCTTTGGTTCGGAATCGGAGATAAGCCTGCCGTCTTTCTCATTTTTCTGTCCAGCTACTTCCCGCTGCTCGTTTCCACCATCACCGCGGTGAACCACATCAACTCGCTCTATTTCCAGGTCGCTGCCAATTTCGACTTTACGAGGTTGGAAACCCTGACCAAGATCATCTTTCCGGCCATTCTTCCGGCGATCGTGCCGGCGTTGCGTATCAGTCTCGGCATCGCGTGGCTCGTGGTGGTAGCCGCGGAGATGATTGCGGTGAAATCGGGGCTGGGCTACCTGATCCTCGACGCTCGGAACGCCCTCCGGATGGACTACGTCGTGGACGCCATGATTGCCATCGGCCTGATCGGCATCTGTCTCGACTGGATCATCAGGCAGTTGAGGAACATCAAATCCATATCGTGGGGATCGGTCTAGTGGGGCACGTCGTCATCAAGGACCTCATCAAGGAATACGTTGAACGTAGGACAGCCCGACGAATGGAAAATTCCGAACCTGAGCTCCATGCAGGGGACCGCACTTTGGTGCTCGACCGCATTGACCTCGAGTTTCAGGACGGAGAGCTCGTCTGTGTTTTGGGCCCCTCAGGCTGCGGCAAGTCCACGATCGCGCGCATCATTGCCGGATTCCTGCCCCCCACTTCCGGAACGGTTCTCATTGACGGCAAGGAAGTGAAAGGTCCGAGCTCCGATAACATCTTCGTGTTTCAGCACAATGGTCTGTTACCGTGGTTGACCGTGTGGGAGAACGTCCGCCTTGGCTTGAGACGTTGGAAGGACAAGAAGGAGGCTGTTCAACGGACGCAGGAATACATTGACATCGTAAATCTCTCCGGGTTCGAGCATCACTATCCCCATCAACTCTCCGGAGGGATGCAGCGTCGCGCTGAGCTCGCTCGCGCGCTCGTGGTGAATCCTGAAGTCATGTTCATGGATGAGCCCTTTGCGGGTCTCGACTTTCTTACCCGACTGAAATTGCGGGAAGAAATCATCAACATGCACGAGTTTCTCCATAAGACCATTCTTTTCATCACCCACGACATCGACGAGGCCATGGGAATGGCGGATCGCGTGGTGGTGTTATCCGATCGACCGGCGAAAGTCCAACTGGACCTCACGCTAAGCTCTCCGCACCCCCGCGATTTTGCCACGGACGCGGAATTGGAAGAGCTCCGCAGGTCCGTCTACGTCGAGCTGGGCGTGCATCATGCCCTCTGAAGTCAATCTTCTCGGACGGATACCGACGGCGTGGCGGATCGGGCTGATTGCCCTCGCCTGGCTCGTCCTGATTTCCTGGCTCCATGCGAGGCTCAACTTTGAGACCGGAGAAAGGCCGGTGGTCCGGATGGGGTACATGCCCGTCATCACGAATTTGGCCGCTCCGCTGCTCGATTGCGCTTCCAAGGAGGGAACGGGCCTCCGCTTTGAAGCAATCAAGTTTTCTTCCTTTGCGGAGATGGGGGAAGCCCTGCGCAACGGACATATTCAAGCCGGGTTCATCATCGCCCCTCTCTCGATCGTGCTTCATCAGCAGGGGGCCGGTGTGAGGATCGTGTACGTCGGAAACCGGCACGAGAGCACCCTCGTCTACCGGAAGGACCTGAACGTCAAATCCTTTGCGGATCTTCGCGGCAAGACTCTCGCCGTGCCGATGCGTTTTTCCGGCCACAACATCGCGGCACGCCGACTGGCCGAGGAATATGGGGTGACAGGCAACGACCTCAAGCTCGTCGAGATGAACCCGCCGGACATGCCTTCCGCTCTCGCTGCGGGAGCTCTGGACGCCTATTTTGTTGGAGAGCCCTTCGCTGCTAAGACCGTGCTCGGCGGAGAATCGGCAGTATTGTATTATGAGGAACAGGTCTGGCAGGGATTCATCTGCAATCTGACGCTCGTGACCGAAGAGTTCATCAAGGAGCATCCCGAACGGGTTGCAGCACTGGTTCAGGGAGCCGCGCGAGCGGGATACTGGGCTCGGGCGAACCCGAAAGAGGCGGCCCTCATTGCCGCTCGGTACTGGAACCAGCCGGTTGAGCTTGTCGAATATGCCCTTTCCACCCCTCCCGACCGAATCGTGTACGACCGATTCATCCCCAAGGAAGACGAAATACTGTTCCTTGCCGATCAGATGGTAAAATTCAAGCTGATCGAGAAGAACGACATCGCCGGCCTGGTGGACGACAGCTTTGCCAAGAAAGCGAACCTCTCGGGAATCACCGACCTCGAGAGCATTCTGCATCCACCGAAGTAATAGGTGGCATGATTTCGCGGACGCATTCCACCCGTGCGGATTGTCCCGCGTCCGGCGGGATCGACGCACTCCGCGCAACGACAGATCGGGGGAGTGTCATTGCGAGCGAAGCGAGGCAATCTCATCGGGTTGATGGCCGAAACGCAGAGATTGCTTCGTCGCAGCGCTCCTCGCAATGACATGCTTTCGACAATCGATCAATCCAGGTCATAAAACGGTCGCCCCCCGCATTTGCCTTTGCAGCCGTTACGCCACGAGCTTCTCTTTTCGCAGCACTTCTCCCCTGACGCTGATCACGATCTGCTCGGTTGGTATGGATTTGCCGGCAATCTGCATGCCTCTCTTGACGATCATCGGAAGCCCGCCGCAGCAGGGGACCTCCATCACGACGATGGTGACGCTCTTCACGGTGGCGTGGCTGAAGATGCCCGCGAATTTCTCCACATAGGCCTGGTGATCGTCGAACTTGGGGCACCCCACCATCAACACCTTTCCTTGCAGGAAATCCCCGTGAAATGATGGATACGCGAACGGCGTGCAGTCTGCGGCCACGAGGAGGTCGGCGTTGTTCAAAAACGGCGCGGTGGGCGGCACGAGCCGAATCTGGACCGGCCAGTGAGTCAGCGCCGATTCCGCGGGTCCCTGGGATGGGGCAGCCTGAACCGCATGCTTCATTGCGGGAGGAACGAAAGATTGAATCCGGGCCGACGGGCAGCCGCAGGCCATGGCAGGCGGTTCTTCGGACTCGGGCTTTGGTCGAACCTCTGCCAGACGATGTTCCACCGCCTCCTCGTCGAAGTCTTCGGCATCCCGCTCGATCACCTTGAGAGCGCCTGTCGGGCATTCGCCGAGGCATGCTCCGAGGCCGTCGCAGTATTTGTCGGCCACGAGCCTGGCCTTCCCGTCGATGATCTCCAGCGCGCCTTCCGCACAGGAAACGATGCAGTTCCCGCAGCCATTGCACAGGTCTTCGTTTATCTCGATTATTTTCCGTTTGATGTTCATGGGAATGTCTCCATATTGATTAATCGCTGCCCCGCTGGAACGGAGTTGGCCGGTCCTGCACGGCGTGGGCTCGGAGGCTTTGGTGGGACAGGCATCCTGCCTGTCATTCTCTGAAAAGTGAGACGCGGGTGGCCCGGACGCTATCCGCCCAGGTGCCGAAGGCATAGGAGACCCGGACCTCCTGTCGCTGCGCGACCCGGACGTATAACGTCCGGGCCACCCAAGGTTTTCGTGTTCATCCGAAGCCATGGCACTGTAGGATGCGGTGACCGAAGGGAACCGCATCGTCCGAGGGTCTTACACCCTTGATGCGGTTCGCTTCGCTCACCAGACCCTACACGAATACGTCACCGCAATTACGCCATCGGGTACTCACGGGCAATGCCGGCATCAGAGGCTCCCACCGGCGGGTTTGCCGTTGCCATCCCCGAGCAGGACGTCTCGGGCGAGCTCCGCGCCGCTCCGGGTGAGAAAGCCGGAGTCAAGCAGTTCCCCGAGGCGCTCCGGTTCCATGGGCGCCTTCCTCTGCTTTTCCTCGAGATTGGCTATGAGATCCGCGTCGTAGACCACTTTGAAATTCGCGGTCTCTTCATCCCTCGGATGATGGTGATGGCCCACGATGTCGCAGACCTCGTCGATGAGCGGTTCAGGGGCGTCGAGCTTCGTCAGGATTTCACGAGCTATCGCGGGGCCCTCCTGCTCCTGGTATTCCGCTGCGGAGCTCTGGAACTTCCTTTCCGCCTCTTTTGCCCCGATGTCGTGGAGGTACGCGGCCGAAAGGGTCACCGCGGGATCGCCGTCCTCTTCATGGACGAGCTTCTCAGCGTATCGAGCCACTTTCGCTGCGTGCCCGATGCGTTTGAAGTCCTGTCGGAAATAGAGCTTCATTTCCACGGCCACCCGATCCTTGAAGAGATCTTCCTTCTGTTTGATCAACTCAGGGGGAAGCTCGCCGAAACAGTGTTCGGCATACTTGCAGTAGGCCGCGCACCCGAAATCCATTTTCGGATTGAGCACCTGATGCCCGCAGTTCTTGCATCTTCGTCTCGTTTCGTCCTTGAAAAACTCGACGGTATGACCGCAATTCGGACAGCGGGCGTCAAAGATCGCGTCAAACTTCCAATATCGTGGGTCCTGTCCAGGACATTTCATTGTTCCCTCTCCCTTCTTGCCCGCGTGGCTCCGGTGCGGTGAAGAGGGGCGAATCGTCTCCGCCCCTCGGATTCGGGGACCATGGTCGTTTTCCGGTTACCCGAGGATGGCCTTGAGGTCCTCGTCCGGCGTGCTGATGGGCTTGATGTCGAAGGTCTTCACGAGCACGTCGAGCACATTGGGGGTGAGGAATGCCGGCAAGCTCGGGCCGAGCCGGATTCCTTTGATGCCCAGGTGCAGCAGCGTGAGGAGAATGGCCACCGCCTTTTGCTCGTACCAGGAAAGCACCAGAGAGAGCGGCAATTCGTTGACGCCGCAATTGAAGGCATTGGCAAGGGCCACGGCGATCTGAATGGCGGAGTATGCGTCGTTGCACTGACCGACGTCCAGGAGCCTCGGGATTCCGCCGATGTCACCCAGGTCCTTGTCGAAGAAGCGGAATTTGCCGCACGCCAGCGTCAGTACCACGCAGTCCTTGGGGACCTTTTCCACGAATTCGGTGTAGTAGTTGCGCCCAGGCTTCGCTCCGTCGCAACCGGCCACGAGGAAGAAGTGTTTGATGGCGCCTGATTTGACGGCTTCGATCACCGTGCCGGCCACTGACATCACCGCGTTGCGTCCGAATCCGCAGTTCACCGCCTTGCCGTCGGTGTCCTCGGCAAAGCCGGGCATGGCCAGGGCCTTTTCGATGACCGGAGAAAAATCCTTGTTCGCGATGTGCTTTGCGCCAGGCCAGCCGACGAGACCCGTGGTGAAGATGCTGTCCAGGTAGCTTTCCTTCGGCCTCTGGATGCAATTGGTGGTCATGAGGATCGAGCCGGGAAATTCGGCGAATTCCTTGCGCTGATTCTGCCACGCGGTGCCGTAATGGCCGTAAAAGTGCGGATACTTCTTCAATTCGGGATAGCCGTGAGTCGGCAGCATTTCGCCGTGGGTGTAAATATTGATCCCCTTGCCCTCGGTCTGTTTGAGCAGCTCTTCCAGGTCCTTGAGATCATGACCGGAAACGAGAATGGCCTTGCCTTTCTTTGCGCCGAGAGGAACCCTGGTCGGTACCGGATGGCCGTACGTCCCCGTGTTGGCCGCGTCGAGGAGCTCCATGGCTCGGAGGTTGGCGGCGCCGCATTGCAACACCAGGCCGATCCAGTCGTTGAGGGTCAGGCTCGGGTTCAGTGTGGCCGCAAGTCCTTCGTGAACGAATGCGTACACTGCGTCGTCTTCCTGCCCGAGGATTTGCGCGTGATCCGCGTACGCGGAGACTCCCCTGAGCCCGAGAATCAGCGTGTGCTGAAGGGCACGGATGTCGGGATTCTCGGAGGGATCAAGGCGGAAACCGACGCCCTCCGCCTGCTTGACCATTCCTTCCATGGCGCCGGCAGGGGTAAAGCCGGCTGCTGCTTCCGCGAAATCGACCTTGCCGCCTGCGGCCTTCACTTTGGCCTTGAGGCTCTCTCTGAGCTCGGCGCTCTTCTTGATGAGCGGAACGAAACGGTCAGGGTCGAAGTCCACGTTCGTGAGCGTCGAAAACATGGCCTGGACCGTAAAGACATTGACATCGTGATCGTTGATTCCTACCTTCCGTCCCTCGACAGCGTAGAGAGCCAATCCTTTCAGCGCATAGGTCAGCAGGTCTTGAAGCGCGGCCGCTTCAGGAGATTTGCCGCAGACACCGACTTTGGTGCATCCTGTTCCGAATGCGGTCTGCTCACATTGATAACAAAACATTTTCTCGTCCATGGTTCCTCCCTCCGGTCTGTTGGTTGAAATTGATTCCCAAGGCTCTTTGCCTTTGGCGCCGTTCCTTTCCTATAGATATTAATCACCAGCCGCTGCGGCACCTTGACTTAAGTCAACGAAAGGATTTTTTTCTGAAAAAGCACCGGGAGGCCCCTTTTTGCAAAACGCCGCCTTCGGCCGCAACCAAAGCATTCTTCTTCTTGGGCGCCACTGCCGGCTCGTCCGGCAGTGGCGCATTTGTCTTCACTGCTAAGCAAGCCAGCAGTGGCGCCCAGATCCGGACTGAACTTGGGAGACAGGTCGGCCGGAAGTTTCGCGGAGAATTTTCTTCGCGGGAAACGAAGAAATCGAAACCTATTAATTAAAAGGGGCCTCCCGGACTCTCCACCAAAAACTCTCAATATATCGGCTGCTCCCGCTGCTCGCAGCATGGTTTGCGGCCTACCCGTTGCGGATTTCATCGAGAAACCCAAACCCCGTGCGCTTGAGGATTTCTCCGAAGCGCTCGCCTTCGACGTTTTTCCTGAGGTAGTGCTCCAAGCACTCCCCGACGATCTCAAGGGCCTCTTCTTTGGAGTAGATTCCGGGGAGCTCGGAGGCCAGTTGCGGATGCCTGCCGAGTTTGCCTCCGAGAAGGACGCGGTAGCCCTGCGCGTCGATCTCGAGCGCGGCTGCAGGACAGGCACGGATGCACTGTCCGCAGGACACGCAGCGCGACGCGTTCAGAGTCGCACCATGCCCTTCGTCCGAGAGGCTGATGGCGCTTTCCTTGCACTTCGCCACACATGCGGCGCATCCGGTGCACAGCTTGGGGTTGATTCGGGGGCGGACCGCTGCGATCATGCCCAAGTCAACAATCTGAGGTCTGGAGCAGGCATTGGGGCAATCCGATATGGAGACGCGCAGCTCGTGGTGGAGCTTCAGCGGCCCCGGTACCCGTGCCTTGAGGAAATTTTTGAGCCGCTTGCCTTCGAGCATCTTTTCGATCTCCCGGGCGAGGCCGTCATCCGTGAGGACACGGTTGGGACAGCCGCTTGACCCGAAACATGCCTCGACCCGGTGGCCTTGAACCTCATCTTCCATGTTTTCCAGGAACCGTCGCCGGCACGTGTGCACGTGATCGAGAGTCACTTCAACCGCGTTCGCTCGCGTGGCCTCCGCTTCCACGCGCTTTCTCACTCGACGCCTGACGAAGAAAGGTACCCTCGAAAGGGCTTCTTCAGCTTGTTTCGTCCATTTCATATCGTGAACACCTCGAACGATTTCTTTTGACGCTTTGCCGGGTCTTCGCATAGTTTAGTCATATAGGGCAAAGCCTGCCTTGACTCAGGTCAAGAAGATTATTTTGCACCGAAGTTCTGTAATCGTTCACCGGGGGACTGTGTGAGTCCTCACCCCCACACCCCCTCTCCAAGCATGGAGAGGAGGCTTTTGGGTCCCCTTCCCCAAGCTTGGGGAAGGGGTCAGGGGATGGGGATTCTCGCCAACCGCCTCGCTGTCGGGCTTTGTTTTCCTTCCCGGTGAGCGCTTACGAAGTTCTTTTCCCAAAGATTTTCCAGGGGGAGCGCCGGATGGACGTGGTGAAGCACATTGCCGCAATATCGCTCTTTGAAGGACTGCCCGAGGAGCAGCACCGCGATCTGGCGACCATTGCCGTGGAAAAGTCCTTCAAACGGGGCAGAACCATCTTTTCCGAAGGAGAGGCCGGCGCGGGCTTCTATGTGGTGCTGAGCGGCAAGATCAAGATTTTCAAGCTATCCGCCGAGGGAAAGGAGCAGATCCTCCATGTCTTCGGACCGGGAGAACCGTTCGGGGAAGTGCCGGTATTTGAAGGGAGACGGTTCCCCGCGCACGCGACCACCCTCGAGGAGACGCGTTGCCTGTTTTTTCCAAGGACCGCGTTCATCGAGCTGATAAAGCAGACCCCGTCCCTCGCTCTGAACATGCTCGGCATGCTGTCCCGACGACTGCGCAGGTTCACCGTCATGGTGGACAGTCTTTCCCTGAAGGAGGTCCCCGGTCGACTGGCGGCCCACATCCTGTACCTCAGCGACAGCCATGAGGGCAAGGACGAGGTTGAGCTCGATATTCCCAAGGGCCAACTTGCCGCGCTGCTGGGAACCATACCCGAGACCCTCTCACGGATTCTCACGAAAATGATCAAGCAGGGGTTCATCGCATCGGACGGGTCGAAGATGACCATCCTGGACCGGCCGGGCCTGGTGGATCTCGCCGACGGCGTCAAACGACTCGGGTAACACCGACCACCATGCCCGATACCGGGAATAGAGGAAATCCGTAATCGTGCACCGCAGAGGGCGCAGAGGCCCCAGAGATTCGATGGGAAGATTTTCTGAGAGTGATCCGCAGATTTCGCAGATGGCCGCAGATTCGTGATAGTTCACCGCGGAGGCACAGGGGCGGCAGAGGAAATCATGGCTTAAAATATCTGCGTGATCTGTGTCATCTGCAGATAGTCCTTGTTCCCTGTCTTCAGGGTCATGTTCTCACCTCGCGGAGAACGCTTACGGAAATCTTCCGCCTTGATTCCGTCCCCTGCTACGAATCTCTCGAACGTCTCGCGTTCCTTGACAACCACACAGGCAACAGCTTACACCGTACCGGAACCCAGGTGGGGAAGGAGAAGGCTGGACTCTTCAGCCGAATTTCACACGAAGCAGAGGGTGGCTGCGATGCACATCGAGTGGTCCGACGATCTTGCGGTCGGGTTTTCCCGAATTGACGACCAGCACAGGGAACTGTTCAAGCGGGTCAACAGCCTGATCGACGCCATTTGGGACGGCAAAGGCAAAGATGAGGTCATGAAATTCATCAACTTCTTGTCCGGGTACGTGGTGGATCACTTCGGTGACGAAGAGGCGTTCATGATGCGATATGACTTTCCGAAATACCGGGAGCACAAGGCCCTGCACGACGCGTTCATCGCAAAATTCGAGCGAATCGCCACGGCGTTTGAATCCGGAGACGCTCCACCGACGCTGGTCACCGACACGGCCGACGATAGCTGCACGTGGCTGCGCAATCATATAAGAATCATGGACAAGGAGCTCGGGGGGTTCTTGAAGACGAAGTCTTCATAGGGGTCGCACCGAGGAGAGGGAGATTCGGCCGGGAGGAAACCATGGCGGTCAATGAAAAGTTGCTGGAACTACTCGTCTGTCCGAAGTGCAAAGGCGATCTCGTGCTGACCGACAACGGCGATGGACTGATTTGCCACGCCTGTCGGCTGAAGTACGAAATCAGGGACGACATTCCCATCATGTTGATTGACGAGGCCATCCCGCTTGATAAATAAGAGGCCGCCGGAAGACGGAGTCATTCCTGAGCGCTCTGTAGCGGACGTGCGGTGACCGCTTCGGAACGGAGTTACCTTAAAGGCTTTGGTGGGACGGGCATCTGAAAATGTCTCAAAATGCCTGAACCTGACGACACCGTAGCACGATTGGTCGTAGGGGCGGGGTTTATCCCCGCCCCTACAGCGGTTTCTGCCGCGGACGGCCGCGAGCCCACAGCATAGTCAAGGACACGCCGGTTAGCGAGCCATGCGAATCGTGCCACGACTTTTTCCTAAAAGAGAATTCTGAGACAGTTTCATCTTGCCCGTCATTCATGGACAGGCAATCCCGCGATGTGCGAGACTGTCCCACCAAAATGGCCGGCGAGGTTGAGAGGTCAATCTCATCAAGTGACGCGGCGCCCGGAATATGCCACGGTATTTGCGCCAAAGAGCATTCAGATGCCACTCTTGCCAACCGGTCTTCTCTTCGGAGCAATCTCTCATCGGATGGAGAATCGGATCTGTTGATGGCAGCTCCTTCGGAACGTTCTCACTTGCCTTCCCGAATCCTCGTTCGCGGCACCAACTGGGTCGGCGATACGATCATCAGCCTTCCCGCAGCGAAGGCCATTCGCCGAATGTTCCCCCACGCGTCCGTGACGTATTGGGTTCCGGCCGGTCTGGCTCCCCTGGTAGGGGCTGCCGGGGTTGCGGATCACGTGATTTCCTTTGACGGCTCGTACGGTGGACCCGCTCGGCGCGCTCTCCGCATGGCCGCTCGCCTTGCCGGCGGTGGATTCGACATGGCCGTGTTGCTCCAGAACGCGTTCGAGAGCGCGTTCACGTCGTGGATGGCCCGCGTGCCGCTAAGGGCCGGATACTCTACGGATCTGAGGGGGCCCCTGCTCAATCTTCGAGTCCCCAGACCGCGGGAGATTCTCTCGAGACATCAGGTGTTCTACTATCTGGGGATAACGGATTTTCTCAGGTCACACTTCCTCGGCGGCGAATCGCCCGGAGACATCGCTCCCGATTGCTCGGTAACAATCCCGGAGGAAGGCACGCTCCACGCTCGGCGACTCCTCGTCGAGCTGGGCGCGGAGATTGATCGTCCCCTGATCTGCTTGTGCGCGGGCTCGGTGAATTCCGAGGCCAAGAGATGGCCGGCCGACGCCTTCGCCGCCCTGGCCGATCTCCTGACTTCCCGGCTCGACGCGCAGGTGATCTTTGCCGGGGCCTCAGGAGAGCGAGCGTTGATCGACGGAATCATCGGCAGAATGAAGGGCAGGGGAGCCGTCAACCTCGCCGGCAGAACCGGCGCCGTCGAGTCCATGGCAATGATGAACCTTGCGTGCGCGGTGATTTCCAATGACACCGGCAGCGCGCACATGGCCGTTGCAGCCGGTTCCTCGGTTCTGACGATCTTCGGGCCCACGTCGCCTGGCGCCACCGCTCCGTACGGCCCTGACGCGCGAGTCATTCAGGGGATAGCCCCCTGCGCTCCCTGCCGTCATTTCCGGTGCCCCATTCCAGACCATCCGTGCATGTCCGCAGTCACGCCGGAAGCGGTGCTCGAACGAACCGAAGAGATTCTCGAACAAAAGCGATGGAAGCGCTGAACACCCCGCCCTTTATCAGTGTGATCGTTCCGACGTTCAATCGGGTGGAACTGCTCAAACAGACTCTGGCGTCGGTGAGAAACCAGACGTTTCGTGACTTTGAGATCATTGTGGTCGACGACGGCTCATCGGACGGGACATTCGAGTGGCTCGCTTCGCAGGATGATGTTCATGTCGTGAGGCAGGAAAACAGCGGTATTGCCACGTCGAGGAACAATGGAGCCGCGCTCGCTCGGGGGACGTGGCTCGCGTTTCTCGATCACGACGACCTGTGGGCTCCGGACAAGCTTCGAGTTCAGGCCGATTTCGTAAGGATCAACCCGGACGTGGCACTGGTGGCGGCCCGGCACGTCAGGCTCGGGAAGAGTTACCGGACCGCGCGGCGGCCGACGTGGATCAGGGGAGACCTTCTCGTCAAGGAGTTTTCCGAAAGCTTCATCCACACCTCCTCGGTGATGATCCGGCACGACGTGTTCGAAAAGATCGGCGGCTTTCCGCCGCGGTACCGGTTTGCCGACGAGTTCGACGTCTGGTTGAAAATAGCCCGGGACTATCCCATTGCTTACGTGGGTCAGCCGCTGGTTTTCATCCGATACTATGAATCGAACACAAGTCACAACCGGCTCGGGGTACGGTCCGACACGTACGACATCCTGATGAGCAATTACGACCCGGCGCGTATTCCGAGACGAATCTTTCTCAAGACCATGTCCGATCACGACATTTCGTTCGGCCGAGCCCACCTCGCAGCGGGTGATCTTCGAGGAGCCTTGACCTGGTTTCGCAGCTCCTTGAAGAGGACTCCGTGGAGACTGAGGTGCTGGCGCTACTATCTCCGCTATGTCATCAAGAAGGCTCTGACACGCGAGGCCGCAAATGACCGCCGGCCCTGAGAAGATGCCTGCCGGAACAGACGCGCCTCAGCTCCTCGACGGCCGCGGCGTTTCCATGCAGGTTCACCCCGAGGCCTCGGCCATCCTGAATCTCGACCCCTCCCTTGTCCGGGACTTCATCGGCTCTGCTCTCCGCGAGCACGCCAGGCTTCTCGCGGAAGGAAGCGTTCCAGTCCTCAAGAACGCTCCTGAGAGCGCTGTCACGCTTGTGGACATGCCGGGGCAGCGCCGAGTCTGCGTCAAGGAGCTCCGCTGGCGCGGGTACCTGCACGCGCTCAAAGGGTTCTTCCGCCCATCGCAGGGCGTGCGGACGTTCCGGAACGGCCGCCGGTTGCGGGAATCGGGAATTGCTGCAGCCGCTCCACTGGCTCTGGTCCGCGAAATCCGTTGTGGTGTGACGTGCAGGGAATGGGTCGTCATGGAGGCCGTGACTGCGGCTCTTGAACTGGACCGGTTCGTCGTCAGAAGGGTCTCTTCGGGGTGGAGCGCGGAAGAGAAGCGAGGGCTTGTGCGGCTTTTCGGCCGATTTATCGGCGCCATGCACGCGCGAGGCGTGTTTCATTCGGATCTGAAGACCTGCAATATCCAGGTGGTCGAAGAGAGACACGCTCCCCTCCCCGAAAGCGATTCCTTCCCCGAGCATCAGCAGAGGCCGGCTTCCTCCACAAGATTCGTGCTCCTGGATTACGACGATGTGACGTTTTCCCGGGAAGTCCCTCCGCGTCGCAGGGTAAAGAACCTCGTCCAGATCTTCCTTTCCACTCCTATTGCAATCGAGGCCGCCAGCCGTATGCGCTTCCTCGGAGAGTACGCGCTGCGACTCGGCATCAATGCCGCGCAGAAGCGTCAAACTGCTCGATTCGTACTCGACCGGGCCCGGGGGCGGCACATCCTCTATGTGGGGCTCGATGGTGACGTTATCGAGGAGTGGGAACGGAACAAAGACAGCCCCAGAGTCGACGTTGCAGAATAGAGAGGTTGCCGGAAGCGGGGCGCAATGACAGGGAGCGGGAGTGTCATTGCGAGGAGCGGTGCGACGAAGCAATCTCATTTCGCGACCATGCCTATGAAAAGTCATACCAAGTGCTCAATGGATAAATTACGGTTGCGTATTTCCGTGCCCTGAGAGGTGGGCTGTCCGGCACACCGTTGCCTTGCAGGTTTCGGTGGGACAGGCATCTTGCCTGTCCCACCAAGATGGCCGGGGAGGTTGACCTGTCAACGCGGCCAGATGACACGGGACTCGGAATATGTCACCGTATTTGGGCCCCAAAGTACCGAGCGAGACCGCAAAACAAGGGATGATGACGCACCGTGCCGGCACGACGCTATCAGGAAAATCTGCTCCGCCTCTACGATTGTTACAACCGGCGGGAATACGTCCATCCGGACCCGTTGGAATTCCTCTACAATTACCATGACATCCGGGACCGGGAAATCGTCGGCCTCGTTTCAGCGTCCCTCGCGTATGGCAATGTCCGGCAGATCCTGAAGAGCGTCTCCAACGTCCTCTCACGTATGGGCTCTCCCTACGATTTTCTCATGACATCGACCCAAGAATCCCTCACGCGCGTGTTCAGGGATTTCAAGCACCGATTCACCACCGGAGAGGAGCTCGCGACCATGCTCTTGGGAATCCGGCGCGTTCTTGAAGCGCACGGCTCCCTGGAAGCATGCTTCCTCACGGGTCTCAGCGAAGACGATTCCACGGTGATTCCCGCGCTCACAACCTTCGTGAAGGAGCTATCGCAGGTATTTCCGGCACGCGCCCGCAGTCTCCTGCCTTCCCCCGCGGCGGGGAGCGCGTGCAAGCGGCACAATCTCTTTCTCAGATGGGTGGTGCGGCGCGATGCGGTGGACCCCGGCGGATGGGCCCGCGTGCCCGCGTCGAAGCTTATCGTCCCCCTTGACGTTCACATGCACCGAATGAGCCTTCATCTCGGCCTCACCGCGCGAAAACAGGCCGATCTGCGCGCAGCGTGCGAAATCACATCCGCATTCAGATCAATCGCACCCGATGACCCGGTCCGCTTCGACTTCTCGCTGACCCGGCTGGGAATCCGGGACGACCTGTCGCCCGACGAGTTCTTCGCTGCCTGCGCCGCGGCTTGTGGATGAGGAGAAGAAGGACAGTGCGGGGGGAGACCTTTTGGGAAAAAGGTCCTCCCCCGCGCCCCCATAGGCGCTAACTTAAGGGTATTTCGGTCTGCCCGGCACTGAAGTGCCGGGCGATTATCGGCTGTCCCTCCGGGACAAAAACATTGCTGTTCAAGCCGTGAAGGGGCGACTGATAATAGCCCGGAGTTTCAACTCCGGGTATTCGGATGGCGAGAATTTCATGGAACCGAACAAGTTAAGCAAAAGCTAGCGCCTATGCCCCGCGCCCCCCTCCCCAAAACGGTTAGTATATCTGCGGCTCCCGTGAGTCGCCGCTTGCTGCTTGCCAACCCGAATGTGGGTGCTAGGGCAGCTTTTTCACACTTCGTTGTGACCGGTCACTCACACACAGGCAATCTCGCTGTCCAGGTCGGCAAATTATCGGCAGCCCGGCCGGTTCAAGCGGGGATGACGGGTTCGAGCGCGGAGGGCAATTCAGCGATATTTTTGAGGACTCTTCGCGCTCCGCAGAGGGCGAGCTCTTCCGCGGAATAGATGGGACCGGCCACCGCGAACGCGTCCATGCCAGCGTTTCGCGCGGCCTGAACGTCGAGGGGAGCGTCCCCCACGTAAATAGTCGTTTCAGGTCTTGTTCCGACTGATCGCATGAACTCCTCGAACATCTCGTGGGACGGCTTGGCTTTGAAACCATCCTCCGCGCCGATGATCCTCCGCATCTGAAGGTCGATTCCGAAGTGTTCGGCCAAGATTCGCGCGTATTGTCCTCGCTTGTTGGTGACGATGCCCTGCGCCACACTGCCGTCCAATGCGGTCAGGGCTTCGAGCGCGCCCGGCATTATGGATGTTTTTTCGAGGAAGATCGTGTCGTAATAGTCTCGAAAGATCTTCACCCCCTTCTCTCGCTCTTCCGGTTTCAGAAACGATCTGACGAAATCCAGCAGCGATATGGAGGTCTTGCCGGCCACCTCCGCCACCGTCATGGAAGGATAGCCGAGCTGCGCGAACATGTGGTTGAACGCCTCGGTGATTGAGCCCAGCGAATCGACGAGGGTGCCGTCGAGGTCGAAGGCCACCGCCTCGATCCTTCGGGTGAGGAGCTCGGGAATTTCCTTGAATCCTTCCGCGCGAAGGGCCTGAATGCCCTCTCGAGCGCAATAGAGGAACAATTCCCCCAGCGCGACTACCATGTCGGCTTCCGATGCAGCGTGCCGATCCGATTCGCCGTCCCCCACGAGGATAATCTTATCGTACGACTCGCGGAACCTGCGGATCACTCCCACTTTGCAGGTGCCGCACGTCCCGCAATCGGGATCGGAATGGGGACTCGCCATGTCCACACGCGCGTCGGGCCCCAGAACGAGGCTGTTGGAAAAGATCTCGGTCCCCCGGATTCCGTGGTGATCGAAGAGCGTCCTGATGGTGGCGTCAAAGCCGTCGGAAACGACCTTGACATCGATTCCGCGCTCTTGGGCCCAGCGGAGAAAACCGGGAAAACCAGGATCGAGGGCCGCATGATCACGGACAAATTGCTCGAGCTGCCCACGAGTCATCCTCATGAGCGGCACCACCGCGTCGTACACTTTGCGGGACCCGATCTCACCCCGCAGGTAGCGCTTCACGTGGAAGCGCCATTCCGGGTCGACCAGGTGGTCCCGCACGAGGCGATTCACCGTGTCCTTTGTGGAGATGGTGCCGTCAAAATCACAGAGAATCAGCACCCCGGAGCGGGGAGTCCCGTTCGGAGTCGGGCTGATTTTGGCGTTCATCCTGGAGATCGTCACGAAACCTCGACGACTTCATACTCCCGCAGGCCGTTGGGAGTCTTGACTTCCACCACGTCGTCCACCTCTCTGCCGATGAGAGCCCGGCCGAGCGGCGAATCCACCGATATGATTCCCTGACTGATGTCGGCTTCGTCTTGCCCGAGAAGCCGAAAAACCCTTCGTTCACTCGTATCCACATCTTCAATGGTTACCGAGCAGCCAAAGACGATGCGGTCCGTTGCAGGCCGGTTGTTCAGGTCAATGATTTCGCACGCGGCGAGGCGTTCCTGAAGACCCCGGATACGACTGTCGATCAGGCCCAGCTTCTCCTTGGCATAGGTGTACTCGGCATTCTCCGACAGATCTCCGTGACCGAGGGCGATTTCAATCTCTTTGACCACGGAAGGCCTCTCCGTGCGAGTGAGTCGGTCGATTTCTTCGCTCAGCTTCCTGTGGCCTTCAGGCGTGATGGGACGTCTGGACATACTCATGGTCTCTCACTCTTCCTCTGAAGATACGGAATTCCGGTGCTGTTGGACGCACATCATATCAATTTCCTTGGTCTGCTATCAGGGCACGACGAACGATGAAAGTCGGCGGCTTCGGTAAGCGTTCCGTGGCCTTGGCTCCGGGAAGGGGCACAGTCGGTTCGATGGGCCGCGTACAAGCAAAAAACGGCAGCGGCAATCTGCTGCCGTGCCGAATGTGGCAGTATATGTCCGGAGAGCGTCGAGATACCTTACTTCAAGGCCAAGTCCCCATCCCCTTCAGGTCCCGGACGCGATCTTATTCACTATTCAGCCGAAGTCACCATCGCATTAATTTGTACCAGACCGGCACGTCCCGGTCAAGAGCGACCAGGGTGACCGTTGCCGCGCGGCCGAGGCGCTTCTCACTCCCACCGCTTCATCCGAAAGATCCGCTCCTTGGCCTCGTTGACGGCCTTCATCCGTTCCTCGTCGCCGCCTTCCACGTCAGGATGGAACCGTTGCGCCATCTTTCTCCATGCTTTGACCACCTCTTCCTTGTCCGCGGTCACCGGAACCTCCAACAGGAGGAAGCACTTCTTGAGGCTGTACTCGAACGTGTTTCCCGACGACATGCGGTGGTGCGCATCGAATCCCGGCGGTATCCAGCTCTGCCGGTTCCGCCGGCGCATCAAGTCCTTCCACTTCAGGTGGGCCAGCGAGGCCTTCACCATCTTGAGGAGCCGTTCCTTGCCGAGAACGTCCCGATGGGTCATGGGCTCGATCGCGTGGAGGTTTTCCAGGAGCTCTTCCACCACCGTCATGGATAGCTGCGAGACGCTGTACGCGGACGGCTCGGCCGGACCCGCGAGGTAGGCGAGCCGCCGCTTGTAAGCCACCATCTCCGGGTTTTCATACCGGGTATGATAATAGCAGCGACTGTCAGGAAATTCGGGATCAGCCGCGCACTGCACGTACCCCCCGTTGTCGGGCCCGACCCAGTCCATCCCAGCGCACCGAACCTCATCGACCGCAACGATCCAAACACCGTTCTCCTGATGGTGTACGAGCCTCCTGCCCGAAAGATCCCGCTGGATGTGCCGAAACACTCGAGTGAGCCGGTAATCGGAGAGGGCGAATCTCTCGAGGAGCGCGAGCCGCGAAGTTCCGGGCGAATCGAGAATGATCTGCAGGACGCGTTCGTTGAGTGTCATTGCCGCTGCCTCTGGTTGGCGAGGGTGAAGGGGAATCTTCTTCCGTCCCTATATTCATCCCGCGAGGCTGCGAAATCAAGGCCGCTGACCGGCCCGGCAGCGCCGCTCCATTCGGTCGGAATTTCCGGCAACGACTATAACCGCAGAAGAGAAGGATTCACCGCAGAGAACGCGGAGGTCGCAGAGGAAATCATGGGTTCAAATCTCTGCGCCCTCTGCGGTGATCCAGCGCAGAACGCGGGCAAAAAAAAAGCCCGACCGGGGCGTCATGGAGCTGGGAGGGAGACGGCCTGCAAGATGGTCGGGCTTTTGAAAGACCTTCATGCCTGCTCTTCGGCACAACGAACAATGAAAGCCCTCGCCTTCGATGAGCACTCCGTGGCTTCGCCTCGGAGACGGGCGGTAAAAGCGCCTCGCTGCACCATAATTTGGAGGGGAGATGCATCTCCCCTCCAAACCTCCCCATACGTAGATCCGGCCGCGCTCTCTCGTTTTCGCAGATCTTTCATGAGGACTCTATGTGCCGTATCCGTGAGGAGAATCGTTTCAGGCGCCGGACCCCTCCGCTCTCATCCGGCGCCGTGGCATCAAGCTCAGAAGATGAATCCCATCTGGAGGAAACCTCCCTCCATATCTGTCTCCATCATCTTGAAGTCGCTGGATTTCCGTTTGAAGGACACGAGGCGGTACCCGCCCTTGATGTATCCCCATCGGCCGTTGTTCAGTGGAACACTGTATCTGAGGCCCGCAGCCAGGTCATAACCTGTGGCGTCGTCTCCCCAGGCCATTCCACCCCGACACTCGAGGGACAGGGTGTTGCAATGGCGAGTAGTCTTGAGACATCTCTCAATCTCCAGTCCCGCCATACCCATGTTTAGATCGTTATCCAGGTTGTCGCCGCAGCATCCGGCCTGATAGACGCTCAGCCGTTCATTGATCCTCACGTATTCGCCGAAGACGCTCACGCGGGTGGAAGGCGTCCGCACCGGGTCGAAGGACAATCCCATGCGCTGATAAATGCGCTCCCACTTGGACTTGATCGTTTGGCCCAGGCCATGGTTGTTCGTGCCGAACGAAAAGCTCTGGGTCGGATTCGTCGTAGCTTCGACGGATGTGGGCATTATCGAATACCTCAGTGTCCAACCGGGCCTCATCTGGTACCGAGCCCCGAATGACGGGATGACGGAGCGCTGTGGCAGGCCCAGGGTGCTGTTGAAGTCCACTTCCTCCGCATTCAACGCGGCGAACAGGGTAGGACCGCGTTGGAACCGCACCTGTCCCCTGATGCGGCCGAAGAATGCCTCGGCTTCCATTTCCCAGCCTCCAGGGCCGGAATTGGGCAGCAGACAGATCGGCATGATCCCGTACGGAGGCCGCAGGGGCACAAGGCCCGCTTGAGGCTTGACCTTGGTGATACGCTTCGGAACCACCTTGTAGATGGGTTTTCCTTCGGTTGCCGTTCCGGCAGTGGTCGGAGGAGCGTAGAGGTCTTCCCGGGAGTCACTGTATGCAGCCGGTCTGAGGTTCCAGGCGGCAACGACTCCGGGATAGATCATACCAAAAATCACTAGACATACCAGCACACTGATGAGTTTTCTTGGATTCATACCCTCTCTCCCAGTCACAACGATTTCTTGGGACAGAGGTTTACCATTGATAATTTGGTTGTCAAGAAAAAAGACTAAGAATTGAGATGTTATCTTAAAAAACGAGAAATAGCATGAGGCATTAGGAGAGATTTCTTGCCAAAATAGTTCATAAAAACAGAATAACATACTAAATTATATGATCTTTTATGCAATGGAATTCCGTCGCGGCCGCCCTCCCCACCTCCTGCCCCGACGCGCCCCAGCCCACCGCGCGGGGGGGCCACCTCCCGGCCCATTCACACATACCGGCAGCAAATCCTTCACTGCGCGTCCGCCGCTATCTGCTCCATAAGCGCCCGAACACCCGATTCGGACGGCAATCCACCCCTCCAATCCACAATCCGGATCTGATCTCCCGGAACCCAGGGGGCCCACTGCCGCGGGTCGGTGGAGACAAAGAAAACCGTCGATGCGATTCCGAGTCCCGCGGCCAAATGGCTGACGCCGCAATCGTTCCCCAGGAAGAGCCGCGCGCTGCCGAGTCGGCGCATGAGCTCTGAGAGGGGTCTCCTGTCGAGAAGGACTGCTCCGGGGGACCGAGCCAGCGCATCCCATTCCGGCTGGTTCCATAGGAATTCATCGTCTTCACCCGCGGTGATCGCCAGTTCGGAGCCCGTGCGCAGCGCGAGCTTCCGGGCGAGGTCCGCCATCAGCGCGAGCGGAATGCACTTCCGGGACCCGCCACTGCCGGGGTGCACCCACACGACATCTGTTCTGGCCGGGGACGCGAGGCGCTGGAGCGCGGGGCGTCGAGGCGGAACAGGCAGCCCAAGCTCTTGATGAAGATGTTCGACGATGTGCTTTCCCTCCGGCGGCCGCGATGCGGCAACCCTGACGCTCCCGATGCCCGCCCTGCGGAGGTTGGACACTACGCGCTCCGGTCGATTGAGAATCACGTATGCGGCTTCAAATTCCGCCCGTTCGAGGTCTGCAGGTTGGGGCTCCTCTTCGAAAAGCCACAGCCACGCCGGATGATCAAAGGGATGGAGCTCGATGTCAGGAGGCGCGAGCTCCCGGCACGCACGATTGCCGAGGAGCACGATCCCGGTTCCGGGGCAGGCATCGCGGATTGAGGCGAGGAGCGGGAAGGTGAGGATGGTGTCGCCGAGCGCGCCCGGTCGGATGACGAGGGATCTCATGGGGCCCATCGATGTTCGGTGTGCTCGACACCGGGCATGGAGGTTCTGCTGTTCATGGCGGCTATTCCGCAGTTCATTCTCGATGGAACCTTAGTGCTGGAATTCGTAAACACCGTCGCGCACTTTCGTCTCATGAGATTGCTTCGTCGCTCCTCTCCTTGCAATGACTCCCTCGGAGCCTGTCATTGCGAGCGAAGCGAAGCAATCTCTCTTGGACAGGAAATCCGGCGCCGAACTGACGGCAAGCAGTAATTAGCGCAGGTTTTGAGACAGTTTCTCTTGCCGGTCCCGCCAAAGCTTGGAAAGGAACTTCATCCCGGAGCGGTCAGCCCAAAGGGCGCTGAATGCGTGACCGGACTTATGAAGACGAATACTTCGTCCGTTGAACACCTTATCCAGTTCAGCCAATTTTGACATAATACCTGCCTGCTGGTATACTCACGACCGCAAAAATCTTGGCTCCAATCACGGGAATTCGCCATGCACAAGCCGTTTTTCAAAGTTCTTGGCCCCGAGGATGCCCGGAACGCGCTCAGAAGCTTCAAACCCCTGGAAACTGAAGAAGTCTCTCTTGATGACGCCCTTTTCAGGGTTGCCGCGCAACCGGTCAAAGCAGCGGAAAACGTTCCCGGCTTCGATCGATCCACCATGGACGGTTTCGCGGTTCGATCCATGGATACCTTCGGCGCCACGGAGACCGCGCCCGGCCTCCTTCGAGTGAAGGGGGAAGTGGCCATGGGCAGATTGCTCCCCGTGAAACTCAAGCGGGGAGAGGCCGTTCGCATCTGGACGGGCGGAGCGCTTCCCGGCAATGCCGACGCGGTGGTAATGGTCGAGCACACCGAGGAATTGGATTCCGAAACCATCGAAGTGCTCAAAGCCGTGGCGCCCTTCGACCACGTGGTTCGCAAAGGGGAAGACTTCAAGGCCGGCGAGACACTCTTGAAACCGGGTCAGAGACTCCGGCCCCCGGATCTGGGGCTGCTGGCAGCCATGGGACGGAGTGCGGTCACGGTCCACCGGAAGGTCTCCGTCGCCCTGATCAGTTCGGGGGACGAGATTGTTCCTGTCGGAACCGAACCTCCACCCGGCTGCACAAGGGACATCAACCGGCACGCCCTGGCCGCGTGCATCCGGGAAGCGCACGCGCACCCCATCTGGCTCGACATTGCCCCGGACAGACTTGACGCGATCTCCTCCCTCATCGCCCGAGGGCTCAATTCTGCCGATCTGGTGATCATTTCAGGCGGGAGCTCCATGGGGACCCGCGATCTGGTCATTGAGGCCATCCAGACACACCCGGACGCGGAAATCCTCGTTCACGGCGTTTCCGTGTCCCCCGGCAAACCGCTCATTGTCGCCAGAGTCGGCCGGCAGCCCGTGGTGGGACTTCCCGGCCATCCCGTCTCGGCCATGGTCTGTTTTGAACAGTTCGTCGTCCCCCTTATTCGGAGGCTGGAGGGTGAAGATGTGGCATACCCGTTCCTCCGGCCGACGTTCCAGGCGTTCCTCACCAGAAACGTCCCGTCAAGGGAGGGCAGGCTGGACTTTGTGCGGGTAAGGCTTTCCCGGAAGGAAGATAAGTTCGTGGCCGTGCCGGTTCCAGGCAAATCGGGCATGATCTCCACGATGGTCCGAGCTCATGGCTTCGTAAGAATTGAAGCTGATTGCGAGGGGTTATACAAAGGAGATCAAGTAACAGTTCACCTATTTTCCCGCTGGATCGAGGAACCTCTTGAGAAGGAATATCTATCTGGACATGAAGCCGCCGCAGGAAGCGCTCGAGATCTTTTTGCGACGTCTCAACAGGAGCAGCTTTCCAAAGTCTGAAACCGTTCCGGTGGCCGAGTCGGCAGGAAGGGTCACCGCTGGCGCGGTTCAGGCGAAGATCTCGTCCCCCCACTTTCATACCGCAGCCATGGACGGGTTCGCGGTGACCGCCAGTGACACCTTCGGAGCCGGTCCAGATCGTCCCATCGAGCTCCGGATCGGGAATACTGCCTGGGCCGTCAACACGGGACACCCCCTCCCGACCGGCGCCGACGCGGTCATCATGATCGAAGACGTTCATTTCCTTGAGGATGACCGTTTCGAGATCGATCAGGCGCTTGTGCCGTGGCAGAACGTCCGGAGGGTCGGTGAGGATTTCGTGGCCTCCGAAATGATCCTACCAGGGCGCCACGTCATTACGGCCTATGAAATGGGCGCCTTGTTGGCCGGCGGGCTAGCACAGGTCGATGTGGTCGAGAAACCGCGAGTGTGGCTCGTGCCGACCGGTTCGGAGCTCATTCCTTCCGAGAGTCTTGCGGACCGTGATCCGCTGCCGGGACAGACCGTCGAGTTCAACACCGTGGTGCTTGCGGGCCTGGTGGAGCAGGCAGGATGCCTGGCGATGAGGCATGCCATCGTGCGGGACGATTTTGAATCGATCAAGGCGGTCATACTCGATGGGGTCCGCTCCGACGCCCACATGGTGGTGATCAACGCCGGATCTTCCGCGGGCAGCGAAGACTACACCGCGGCAGCCATCAGCGAGCTGGGAGAAGTGTTGGTCCACGGCGTGGCCATGATGCCCGGCAAGCCCACGATCCTGGGAATGGTGGAAGAAAAGCCTGTGATCGGAAATCCCGGCTATCCGGTGTCAGCCATCATGTCGTTCGAGCTCTTCGGTTTGCCGGTCCTGGAAACGATGCTGGGACTGCCTCACCACCGGAGGTCGGAAATACCCGCGGTGACCGCGAGAAAGATTTCGTCCAAGCTGGGGCGGGAAGAGTTCTTCCGGGTGAAGTTGGGCCGGGTCGGAGACCGGGTGATCGCTGCTCCCCTTCCTCGCGGAGCCGGTTCCATCACCACGCTCACCCGAGCGGACGGGATCATGCGCATTCCCGCGAAGAGCGAGGGAATAGAGCAGGGGGCTCACGTACAGGTCGAGCTCCTGCGGCATCTGGCGGAGCTGAACCGCACCGTCGTGATCATCGGCAGCCACGATCTCACACTCGACATCCTCGCGGACGAAGTGATTCCTCACAACATCTACATCTCCTCGAGCCATGTGGGGAGTCTGGGCGGTCTGCTCTCCCTCAAGAACCGCAGTGCGCACGTGGCCACGTCCCATCTCCTCGATATGGAGACCGGCCGGTACAACTGGTCGTACATCCGCCGTTACCTGCCAGAAATCCCGGTGAAGATGTTTCACGGCGTGATGAGGGAGCAGGGATTCATCGTACGGAAGGGTAACCCGAAGAAGATCCTTCAGTTCGAGGACCTCGTGCGGGACGACGTGACGTTCATCAATCGTCAAGCCGGCGCGGGCACCCGAGTTCTCCTGGACTACCATCTCGACCGATTGAACATTGATGCGGACCGTATTAGAGGCTATGAGATGGAAGAGTACACCCACACCTCGGTAGCCGTAACGGTACTCTCGGGCGTGGCAGACGTGGGAATGGGGGTTTTAGCTGCGGCACGGGCTTTGGGACTGGACTTCGTCCCCGTGGCCACGGAGGAGTACGACCTCGTTATCCCCGAAGAATTCCTCAACGATGAAAAGATCCTCACCATGCTCGAGGTCATGAGGAGCGGTTCCTTCAAGAACCGGGTGCTCACCCTGGGAGGCTACGGGGTCGCCCGGACTGGCGAAGAGTTGACGGAGTGATCGACGGGGGGCCAGTGAAAAGGCATCGGGGAGGGACTTGTTGCAAAAAGTCCCCCGAACCCCTCCCCAAAAATTCCCAACATATGTGCGGCTCCCGCTGGTCGCCGCGTGGCTCATAGGTATCGCCTGCGGGGGAACCGTTCACGGAGAGAGCCTCTTCATTGCCGTCAGTCGGCAAAACAAAAGAGGATGCGGAAGCATCCCCTTTGCAAACTCATATTCGTTGACTAAGTACAGGACTTCGTAAATATGGTGACGAATCAAGAGACCCCACCCCCACCGTTGACGGGGGGATCAGAGAGGGGCGTCGGCCGGAAATCCGAGACCGTATTTACGCCACCATGTACTAAGTCCGCGGTCTACCAGTAGGTGCCGAAAATTCCTTCATTGGGGGCGGCAAAGACACCAATCGACGGCGCTTCTTTCTTCAGTGCCATGGGGGCATTACGTCGCGGCACGCCTTTCCCGACACCCATCGGCATGGGGCCAAGCCTACCGGCACGCCTTCCATAACCGTAACCCGGAGCCATTCCCGGACCGCAAGGAGCCGGAACGCATGCCTGCGGCATGGGACATGGCGGTGGGGGCGGCGGGCAGCACGCCATAGGCGGCGGTCCACAGGGCGCCGGACCACAGCGCGGGGGGCAGTCAATGGCGTCGAGGACGCATCCCACGAGCTTAAAGGGGAGAGTGACCACTCCAGCCAGGATATTCACAGTGCCTTTGAGGCATCTGGTCAGCGGGTTCTGGACGTAACACGGGGGCGGCCCGCACGAGGGCGGAGGACAAGGAGCCGGGGCACACATCGGCGGCGGACATGCGGGCGGAGGACACATGGGGGCCGCGCACACAGGCGGCGGGCACGGACGAGGGGGAGGCCCACCTGCCGTCACCTGGAAGGCCGCGACCACCAGCACCAGCACGGTCACGGACAATGCCACCATCAGGGGTCTTCGACTCATGGAACACTCCTTCCACATGGAGGCATGGAGAGCACAATCGCGCTCGCCCTCCACCTCCTCACGAAATATGACAGAATGAGGACAATCCCACGCTAGCAAATACGAGGCCCTGCTGTCAACCGGAAAAAGAGAAGAGAGAGCAAAGACCATCTGCGCTATAGTAAGGAGCCTTGAAATTCGCGAGAAAGTTGATGCCATTTTGAGTAGGGGCGAATCTTGTATTCGCCCTTCCTCGGTCGAAGAGAAAACGGGGAAATCAGAGGAAATCGTGCGATCACGAGGCGAGGGGCGATCACGAGGCGAGGGGCGATCACGAGGCGAGGGGCGATCACGAGGATCGCCCCTACGACAATCG
>Ga0172371_10003208_pt1 | contig 25472 bp, 23 predicted proteins | sample Lak12m_FD_114543 | JGI IMG/M metagenome (GOLD analysis project Ga0172371, IMG submission 114543) | Freshwater microbial communities from Kabuno Bay, South-Kivu, Congo - kab_022012_12m | ecosystem: Environmental > Aquatic > Freshwater > Lake | place: Democratic Republic of the Congo: South-Kivu... | reverse complement strand
TTGCGCGGCGGGAGTGAAACATTGAACAGCAATCGGATTTTGGTTGCAGGCATCCATTACTCACTTAAGGCAGCAGGTCTGGATGAAGGTGTCGTACAGTTTATTGATGACCCTGACCGCTCCCATGTAACTCAACTGCTGAAAATGCATCAATATGTAGATATGTTGATCCCACGCGGTGGCGCCGGACTGCATGCTTACTGCAGGAAAAATTCCACGATACCGGTTATCACTGGCGGGATTGGCATATGCCATCTGTTTGTGGATGAAAGCGCAGATCAGGAAAAGTCAATCGAAGTGATACGCAATTCAAAGATCCAGCGGCCATCCGTGTGTAATGCGCTTGATACAGTATTGATCCATGAAAGCATTTCACTTTCTTTTACACAAAAACTAATCCCAGCACTGTTAAAAGACGACGTCAGTTTTAAGGTCGACGAAACCACTTTCAAACAATTACCAATCGCATTGGATGATAATGTACAGAAAGCGGGTGAGAATGATTTTGATACCGAATGGCTTTCACTTGTTCTGGGAATAAAAACGGTTGCCGGGCTGGATGAAGCCATTGCTCATATTGCCGAACACTCCACTTTCCATTCTGATGGCATACTGACAAACAATGCAGTAAATGCTGAACGATTCATTCATGAAGTGGATTCAGCAGCTGTGTATGTCAATACTAGTACCCGATTTACCGATGGGGCGCAGTTTGGGCTGGGTGCTGAAGTAGCAGTATCAACACAGCGCCTGCACGCCCGCGGTCCAATGGCTCTGCGCGAGCTGACAACATATAAATGGGTAGGCGTGGGGGATTACCTTATTAGAGAGTGATTGATTTAACCCAAGTGCATCTTTTGTGGATTAATAAAAAAATTCTTAAATCGGATAATAGATTAGGCCAAATATTTTTTTTTGGAAATTCTAATTCCCCTCGAAAAGAATTTGAACGATCCTCGGAGCCGCATTTCCGTCTCCGTATGGATTGGCAGCATGGGCAATTTTTTCATAAGCTGCTTTATCTGTAAGCAGAAGACTGGCTTCTTGTACGATTCTTGCAGGATCAGTGCCGACTAATTTAAGAACACCAGCCTCAACCCCTTCCGGCCGCTCGGTGACCTCTCGGAGTACCAGGCAGGGTTTGCTGAGCCCGGTCGCCTCTTCCTGGATTCCTCCAGAATCAGTAAGAATAAGCCGAGCGTTCTTAAATAAATGGACAAGCGGTAAATACTCCAAAGGAGGAAGCAGGGTGACATTTGCAATACCCGTTAACAATTCATTGACCGGTTTTTGAATATTTGGATTAAGGTGAACCGGATAGACAATCTCGATCTGGTCATGGAATTTTTCGGCAAGCGTTCTTATTGCAGTGCAAATGTTACGGATCGGTTCACCAAAATTCTCTCGGCGATGCGCTGTGACCACGACCAATTTCTTCTTGCCCGAGAGAATGTCCTTTTTATTTAATAATTCTTCGATCTGCGGTGGAATAGGCAGCTGTATTACCTGATTCAGTGCATCAATGATGGTATTCCCTGTGACCTTAATATCATCCTTGGAAATGCCTTCACTTACAAGATTTCTACAAGCCAGGTCAGTTGGTGCGAAATGCAGATCAGCTATTGTGCTTATGATGCGCCGGTTGATTTCCTCGGGAAACGGCTGCCATTTGTCTCCGGTTCGCAATCCCGCTTCAATATGTGTTACCTTAATGCGGTGGTAATAAGCCGCCAGTGCGGCGGTCATGGCAGTGGTGGTGTCACCCTGCACAATGACCCAATCCGGATGATATTTTTCGAGCAGAGGATCAAGATGAGCAAAAATGGATGCAGTTAACTGAGCCAATGGTTGATCATCGGTCATTAATTTCAGATCTTCGTCGGGATGAAGATTAAAAAGCGAAAGCACTTGGTCAAGCATCTCACGGTGCTGCCCCGTGACCACCATAAATGATTCGAAGCGGCTATCCTTTTCTAATAGTTGAATAATTGGCGCCAGCTTAATGGCTTCCGGGCGTGTTCCGAAAACACTCAATACGCGAGTTTTTGTCATTATTTAATTTTTCCCGTCACCTGATCTGAAATATTTGAATCCTGCTTCTTCCCAATCGGAACGATCCCAACCATGGACCGTATCAACCACCACGTGGGCAGGAGTGATTTTGGCCATCTCAGTTGGCACTAAGGATTTAAATTGTTGGTGGTTGACCAAAAGCACAATTACCTCAGCATACTTGATGCTTTCATTCAGAACAGTCGAAGTTGAAATCCCATCAATGTCGAAACTTGTCTTATAAGGTTCAAATACGGTTACCAGAGCCCCTGCCTTTTTTAAAAGTAAAGCCACATCAATGGCGGGTGATTCACGGAGATCATCTACATCAGCCTTGTAAGCCAAACCAAGCGCTGTGATTTGCTTATTTTTAAGGCTTCCAGTTTTTCGCTGAATGAAATCCACAATATACTCTGGCTGACTGTCATTCACTTCGCGTGCTGAACGGATCAATTTAGCAGCATCGGGTGCGGCTTCCACAAGAAACCACGGGTCAACGCTGATGCAATGCCCGCCAACACCAGGACCAGGGTTAAGAACTTTTACGCGTGGATGGCGGTTTGCCAGGGCGATCGCTTCCCATATATCCACTTGAAAACGGTCTGCGAGGCGCGCGAACTCATTTGCTGCGGCGATGTTTATATCCCGATAAGTGTTTTCCATTAACTTGACCATCTCGGCAGTGGTTGCATCAGTCAGGAAGATCTCACCTTTTACAAAGACCTTATAAAGATTCCTGCCTGCTTCTGATGAACCTCTATCAACTCCACCGATTATCCGTGCATTTTCCACCAATTCTTTTAAAATTTGCCCGGGAAGCACCCTTTCAGGTGAGTAGGCGAGAAAGAAATCTGAGCCCGCATGCAGGCCGCTTTTCTCGAGAATAGGAGCAACAACCTCAACCGTTGTTCGCGGAGGAGATGTGGATTCCAGGATGACGAGATTTCCTTTTCTTAAAAATGGAACAATAGACTCAGCAGCCGAAATGACAAAATCCAGATCCGCTTTTTTTCCATCTTTGAAAGGTGTAGGAACTGCAATGATGAATGCATCTGCATGATCGGGATGAGACTTTACAGTCAAATTGCCAGTATTAAGCGCCTTATGGACGAGTTCATTCAAACCATTTTCAAAGATGTGAACCTGTCCATTTTTGAGACCATTGACGATCTTCGGGTTGGTGTCAACGCCAATGACCTTTAAGCCATGTGTGGCAAAAGTGCTGGCAGTTGGCAGGCCTATGTAGCCAAGCCCGAGAACGCAAAGGGATCTAAAGGTCAAAGTTTTTCTCTCCTGAATAAAGTCGGTCTCTATTATCCCATAAATCACACCATTAAAGATTCCAGGGCGAAATTATCCGTTATAAAATCATTTACAGGATCAGTGAACGGAGGAAAAAAATGCCAAAACAATATCACATCCAATTGGAAGAGGGAGAATGTGCCCCTTATGTCCTTTTACCAGGCGACCCAGGCAGGGTTGCCCAGGTTGCTGAATTGTGGGAGGAGTCTCATAAGGTTGCTCAAAACCGTGAATATGTAACGTATTCCGGGGTTTATAAGGGTATGCCGATAACCTGCACCAGTACCGGAATTGGCGGACCTTCGACTGCTATTGCAATGGAAGAATTGGCGCGCGTCGGTGCGACAACCTTTTTGCGTATAGGCACATGCGGAACCTTTCAGGATAAAGTTAAGAATGGAGATGTTGTGATCTTTGATTCCGCAGCCAGGTTTGATGGCGCTTCGCGGGCATACGCTCCCCTGGAATACCCGGCTGTGGCTCATTTTGATATAGTGAAAGCTTCTATTCAGGCTGCCGAAAGTCTGGATATTCCTTATCATGTTGGAATGACGCGAACTCACGACGGACTCTATGCCCGCCAGCCTAAACCCGGTGGTTCGTTTAATGGGTTTTGGCAGTCTGAGTGGGCAAACCATTATGAGGATCTTGAACGTATGAATATCGTTGCCTCCGAAAATGAAGCAGCTGTGATCCTGGTACTTGCGAAACTTTGGGGACTAAAAGCCGGTGGTATGGCTGTTTCGGTCATAAATGTTCTTAAACCCTCGGATGATGGTGAGGGCTACGATCCCCAAAAAGATTTTGACCAATCAAATGAAAGTGTTAATCGATTGGCACTGATGGGGAGTGAAACGCTCAGATTGATATATGAGATGGATCAGAATTCCGTGGTTTAAATCCGAATTAGAACCCGCATAGTACAATCACATTGAGAGGTGAATATGTCAAAAACCCTATATTTGGTGGATGGCCATGCTCTGGCTTACCGCGCTTATTTTGCACTTGCGGCAACTGGGTCGCGCTTTCAAACAAAAGCGGGTGAACCAACCGCAGCTACTTTTGGCTTTATCAATGTGATATTAAGCATCATGGAAAAAGAACGACCTGAATATCTGGCAGTGGCATTTGACACCGGACGCACATTCAGGAATGATACCTTTGCTGATTACAAAGCAACACGGGCAAAAATGCCAGAAGAGCTGCGCTTACAAATTGAACGCATACGGGAGTTAGTTGATGCATTTTGTTTTCCACGTCTTGAGACTGAGGGGTATGAAGCAGATGACGTCTTGGGCACTATTGCAAAGCAGGCCGCCGAAAAGGGGATGACCGTAAAGATCATCACAGGTGACCGGGATCTTTTACAACTTGTAACAGACCGGGTAGTTGTCAATCTACCCGGTGCGAAAATATCGGATTCCACCGATTATTATCCACAGCAAGTCATGGAAAAACTGGGAGTCAGGCCTGATCAAGTTGTAGATTACAAAGCATTGGTAGGCGACACTTCAGATAATATTCCCGGGGTCAGAGGGATCGGTCAGAAAACTGCAGAAACTTTATTAAAGAAATATGCCACACTTGACGATATTTATGGCCACCTGGATGAGATCAGCGGCCGCGTAAAGGCAATGCTGGAGGAACACAAAAAGGAAGCTTATATGAGCTATGACCTGGCACGAATCCGGACAGATGCTCCAGTTACCCTGGATATTGAACAGGCGCGAACAGACAGCATCGATCTGCAAAAAGTGACAGCCCTTTTCAATCAGCTTGAGTTTCGAGCCCTGGGTCAGAGATTGGCAACATTAATGAATAAGGGGGTTATTGGTACTGCGGGTGACCAATTGGCACTTTTTGGCCAAGAGCCTGTAAAACTTGGGGTTGCTCCCAAAAATGATATTAAGGCTTCTGTAATTGATTCAGACGAATTGCTTGGCCAGCTTATTATAAAGCTGAATTCAGCCAAACATATTTCACTTGATACTGAAACAACGTCAACGGATCCAATGCGGGCAGATCTGGTAGGTATTTCATTGGCAGTTGAAGAAGGCAGCGCGTTTTATATACCAGTCGGTCATGCAGGATCCTCTCCTCAACTGCCGCTTAGAAAGATCATTGAAGCATTGACCCCGGCATTGACTGATCAAAAGATATCCAAGATCGGCCACAATTTAAAGTATGACTGCCTGGTTCTTCGCAATCATGGATTAGAGGTATCGCCCTTAACATTTGATACGATGATCGCTGCCTGGTTGTTGGAACCTGATTCCAGACGGCTGGGGTTGAAGAAAATGGCTGAGGATGAACTCGATGTAAGCATGACTGAGATCGAAGAATTGATCGGAAGCGGAAATAAACAATTGACCATGGATCAGGTTGCTATTAGCGACGTGGCACCTTATGCCGGAGCGGATGCCGAGATCCCGCTGCGGTTGGAGAAATTACTTCGTGAAAGACTGACCAAAAATGGACTGCTGAAGGTATTCGCAGATGTCGAAATGCCGCTTGTTCCGGTGTTAATGGACATGGAGTATGCGGGAATTGCCGTGGATAGAGAGTTCTTCAAAAAGTTTTCTGTTGAATTAAGCGGCCGTATTTTGGAAATTCAAAAGGACGTCTACAGGCAGGTTGGATATGATTTCAACCTTAATTCCACACAGCAGCTTTCAAAAGCCCTCTTTGAAACACTGCATCTCTCACCACCGGATTCTTCAAACAAGACCAAGGCAGGCTCGTATTCAACCGCAGCAGATGTGTTGGAATTAATGAAAGATATGCATCCGGTGGTTAATTTACTGCTGGAATACCGTGAGATCTCAAAACTGGTTTCGACCTATCTTGAAGCGCTTCCCAGGCAGGTCAACCCCAAAACCGGCCGGGTGCACACCTCATTTAACCAGACCGGATCGGTCACCGGGCGCCTGGCGTCATCAGATCCCAACTTGCAGAACATTCCCACACGCACTGAACTTGGCCACAAAGTTCGGGAGGGGTTTGTGGCAGAACCAGGCAAGGTGCTGCTTTCGGTGGATTATTCACAGATAGAACTGCGTATTGCAGCGCATATGTCAAATGACCAAAGCATGCTGGCTGCTTTTCGTGCCGGACAGGATATTCACGCCACGACTGCCGCCGCGATCTTCAATGTGCCGTTAGACCAGGTAACCAAAGACCAGCGGCGCCACGCGAAGGCGATCAATTTTGGATTGATCTATGGGATGGGTGTGTTTGGTCTGATGCAGGCAACGGGATTAACGAGATCAGAAGCTGAGAATTTTATTAATGAATATTTCCAGGATTTTCCTGGCGTAAAAAATTATCTGGATAATATCCGCAAGGTTGCTGCAGAACAGGGCTATGTAGAAACGATGCTCGGGCGGAAGCGGTACTTCCCGGAATTGAAACAAGCAGCCAATCAACAGATCAGGGCGCGGGCTGAACGTGAGGCCATTAATTCACCGATCCAGGGATCTGCAGCGGATATTATGAAACTTGCGATGCTGAGACTTCCTGAAGCTTTAAAAAAGGCAGGTTTAAAGTCACAAATCCTGCTCCAGGTGCACGATGAACTTGTATTGGAGTGTCCTGAAAAAGAACTTGAAGAAACCGCAAGGGTAACTCAGGAAGTGATGAAAGGCGCGTATAGATTATCGATCCCGCTTGAAACGGATGCGGCAGTTGGGAAAAACTGGGGTGAACTGCGCGATTTGAAATAAATATTATTTGAGAGTTGGTTTTCTTTTGAGGGTTCTGGTCTGGTAAGGTGTGGCGATGATCTTGTGCACCAGGCAGACGCGTTCATCCATGATACGGCTGCGGATACGCGGATCGATCTCTTCCAGGCTTGCGGAGGTTGTGATTACGGTCGGTAATCGCGTCTCGTAGCGGTAATTAAGGATCTGGTAGAGCTTTTCTCTTGCCCAGGGTGTGGCGCTTTGAGTGCCCAGATCATCCAGTACAAGCAACTTAGTGGTCTTTACCTGGTTGAAGATATTGTCATACGACACCGTACTTGATGGGCTGAAGGTGGCTCGCAAATGGTCAAGAAGGTCCGGCACCACAGAAAAAATAGGATCATCCCCAAGCCCTGCACGATAGTGCCCAATAGCTGCTGCCAGATGGGTTTTGCCAGTTCCAAAAGTTCCCATCAATACCAACCAGCCGTCGGGTTTATCAGCAAATTGTTGAGACAGGTAAAGCGCCTTTTCGAGACTTTCCTGAACTTCAGCAGGAAGTTTTTCAGACTTACGGGTGCTAAATTTGTCAAATGTACGATGGTCGCTGATGTGCGCCAGAGACGAGATGGGAGAATTTTCACCCTCATCCAAAGGATTTCTAAAATCGGGTGCATCGATCTGGATTGTGATCACCAGTTCCCGATCCTGCAATCGTGAACTAATGCGTTCGTCAATTTGGGATAAGGTCAGGTTAGTCGTGAGCACCGTGGGCAGTTTGTAAGTGTAGCGGTGGTTGATTATTTGGAAAAGTTTTTCCCTAGCCCAAGGGGTTGTATTTTGAGTGCCCATGTCATCAAGAACCAGAAAGCGGATATTACGAATTTCCTCGAATCGTTCTTCGTATGTTGTCTCGTTTGAACCATAACTGTAACGCAGCCAGTCTAGCAGATCGGGAACAGTCAAAAAGAGAGTTTCAACACCCAATGAAACCACTTCGTTGGCGATCGCCGCTGCGAGATGGGTCTTTCCTGTCCCATAACTTCCCATCAATAAAAGCCAGCCATTCAAATGGTGGGCGTAATTTTTGGATGTATTGAAAGCGATATCCAGCGTGTTGTTTTTTTCCTTATCACTGCCGCGCCCGGAAACATTGAATGACTTGAATGTCATGTTTTTGAATGCATCCAGGTTGCTTAGGTGATAAAGCCGCTGGAGGCTGGATCTTTGAACCTCTTCCTTTTTGCATTCGCAAATTTCCAGCAATCCGAAATTTGGATCGTCCACCGGCAGATCACGGCGCACATATCCCAGGCCGCCGCAGATCGGACAGGCATTATCATGGATCTTTGGTTTTTTGGTCAGGTCAGTGGCTCCCGAATTCGCCATATTCACCTTTGAGGTAGCGCCGGTAATCTTCTTGAGTGTTTTGCCGATTGGTTCCATCGCGTCCTTCCTCCTGCCAGCGGGATAAAATTCGGTCAATATAATTCCAGCGCCTTACATTATTTGCGACAGCAATCTGAATTGCCTCTTCTATCCATTCTTCCGGAAATGTATCTTCTGCATCACGTAATGAATCTGCGATGAGTGGTGTTAATGGACCAATATTTTCTTCATAAAGCCTGAAAATATTGGGCTTAATAATATCCAGTGTGGCACGGGGCTGGTTTTCGTTCGTGAATAAAGAACCAGAAAGCGCAAGCTCTGCTGCTGCCCTTCCACGTGGGCTATTAATAAAATAGCTGCTCTCATAATTTGCAATAACTTTGACTAAAATCTTATCCTGCACCAACTTTTCAAGCAATCTGGTCAATAGGGGTTCTGCACCCTCGTTTGGAATTTCCAAACCACTTAAGAAATTTTCATCAAGAATAATATCCCGGACAGTAAATGGAACGCCATAATCTCCCTGAGTGTATGCTGACCAAAGAATATAAAAGACCAGCTTAAGTTCATTGATGTCCTTTATGGCCGGCAGCAATTCACCGAAGAACTGGGCGGGAATCCCGGTGAAATGTTTCTTATTTTCCTGAAATCCTGAAAAATTTGCTTTCATCTTTTATTCGATCGTCTGGGCGTTATAGAACATTGCCAATTCTTTTCTGAAGATCATTTCAATATTCTTTGTTGGACCGTTACGGTGTTTTGCGACCATTAGTTCAACCAATTCATTGGGCGACATATCATCCTTATTCTCATCTTTACGGTGAATGAACATGACAATATCAGCATCTTGTTCCAGGCTGCCCGACTCACGCAGATCAGAAAGCATGGGCGTTTTATCAGATCTCTGTTCAACAGCACGCGAAAGCTGTGCAGCTGCGAGAACTGGAACGTTCAATTCACGCGCAAGCGTTTTAAGGTTGCGCGAAATATATGAAACTTCCTGGACGCGATTATCAGTTCGTGTATCGCCGGACATCAGTTGGATATAATCGACCAGCACAAGATCTATATGCTGTTCAAGATGCAAACGGCGGCATTTGGTTCGCATTTGGATGGGTGTCATTGCAGGGGTGTCATCAAGGAAAATCTTTGTGTTGCTGAGTACATCAACTGCCTGGGTAAATAATTCCCATTGATCATCTTCGATTTTTCCTGACCGTAAATTCTGCGAATTGATCCTGGTTTCCTGAGCGATCATTCGCTGCACAAGCTGTTCATTGGACATTTCAAGCGAGAACATCGCGATGTGTTTTTTATGTTTGATCGCAGCATTTTTTGCAACGGTTATCAAAAAACCAGTCTTACCAGATGCAGGCCGCCCGGCAACAATCAATAGGTCAGATTTTTGAAGTCCGCCTAATACCTTGTCAAGATCAAGCAGCTCGGTTGGTACGCCCTTAATTTCCTCGCCGCTGGCAGATTGCGTTGAAACCCTGTCGTAGTATTGGCTGATCACCGAGTTAATGGGCTGCATATCACGTCGTATGCGCCGCTCGCTGAGGTTAAAAACAGATTTTTCAGCGCTATCAATGATCGAATCCAGTTCTCTGTCTTCCTGATAAGCCAGTTTGGCCATTTCATTTGCGGCCGCGAGCATTCGCCTTCGGACAGCGGTTTCTTCAACGATCCTGGCATATGCTTGAGCATTTAGTGAGCTGGGCGTCTGATTGACAAGCATCATCAGATATGCCTGCCCGCCAATTTCTTCCAATTTTCCCCGACTGTCAAGCTCTTCGGTGAGAGTGAGATTATCTATGGGGATACGGTTTTCGTGAAGGTATGTAAATACTTCCCATATCCACCGATTGCGGATAATGTAGAAGTTATCTGCATCCAGGATCTGCCCAACATCATAATATGATTCAGGGTTGATCAGCACTGACCCCAGCACGGCTTCTTCCGCCTGACGGTTATGAGGCTGTGTCTGGATGCTGCTGTTGTTAATTTCTTCAGGTTGGAAATAATCTTCCATTGGTTATTATCCGCTTATCTAACTGGGTGATGCGCTTTTATCATCATCCTCATCATCATCACCTTTCTTGGGATCTTCATCTTTTTTGGAAGGTCCTGGCAGATCGCCTTTCTTTTTCAGGTAATCCTCAAAGATGGATAGCCGTTCTTCACTGGGTGTTACCCTTCCACCCTCATCCGACTCCTCAATAATTGTGTTCTCCTCAGCATCAGAAACAGCTGAAATATCTTCCGGGACGATGCTGGCTTCAATCATCACTTCTTCAGATGCCATCATTGGCACGTGGGCTCTGACGGCAATTGCTATCGCATCAGAAGGGCGGCAGTCGATGCGAATTTCCTTATCCCCTTTTGAGATCAGAAGGGTACCGTAAAAAATATCATCCTTTAATTCGCTGATCTCAACGTGGATCATTGTTGCTTCAAGATCATTAATTATGTTTTTTACGAGGTCGTGAGTTTGAGGACGGGAAACCTCGATCTCTTGTAAGGCAATCGTAATAGCTTCAGCTTCGTAAGGACCGATCCAGACTGGAAGGTAGCGGTCTTGATCAACTTGCTTGAGCACAACAATGCGCTGCTGATTAGTAAGGCTGACCCTGAGACTGTCGATCTTTACTTCCACTAGTTTCTTCATCCGGTCCTCCGCTGAACTTATATTTTAGCACGGCGAATCGATCAACCTTAAAAAACCTTGTTATTTAAGTTAAGGTATAATGTTTTATGGTCGCATTTCTTAAGGTTCCCCATAATATTCCATTCCACTGGGGGAATGGACAGTGTTGAAAGGTTTGTTGAAAAATGATTTTTGTGGAATATTTAAACTCACCAAAATCCTTTTATGTTTATCTCATAACGAACAACAAATAATGAATCAAAATTAATAATTGTGAAATGAAGCATCTGATCCTACTTGTTGAAGGCAAACGTTCTGATCGGCCATCCTTTATGTCTGGATTGAGCAAAAAGGGTTATGAAGTAGAGTCAGTTCCAAACGGCGCGTCTGCAATTGAGGCCATTAAGAAATTAAACCCGAAAGCAGTAATAATTGATGCGGCATCAATGCGCACTTCTGGCACCCGTATCTGCACTTCGCTAAGGTCCTCCCTGGATAAAACACCCATCATTTTGATCGCAGCTGAAAATCAGTCGGAAATTGATCAGAATTGCGCTGACCAGGTGATTTGCCTGCCTTTTACATTGCAGAAACTGCTGAACCGTTTGCATCCGTACATGACAATGAATGAGAACAAAAAGCTCGAATGCGGACCAATAAAACTGGATTTAAAAGAACGGTGGCTGCATTGTGACGGTAAGAAAACACGGTTAACTCCCAGATTATTTACTTTGATGGAAGCTTTTTTAAAGCAGCCCGGTGAAATTTTGCTTAGGGAAGATCTTTTCCGCAGGTTATGGGAAACAGATTATTTGGGGGATACGCGTTCGCTGGATGTTCACATCAGCTGGTTGCGGCAAGCCGTTGAAACAGATCCAAGGAATCCAAAATATATTAAGACAGAACGCGGCATTGGATATCGATTGGAAGTTGAAAAACCGAAGCGGCCGAGTAAAACTCCAAAAAAATAATTCTTCTCAGAAATGGAAATTATTGCAATGCCAGTACAAGCGTTAAAAGCAATCCACCTGCAATAACGCTGCCCAATTGTCCAGCAGTATTCGATCCCATGGCATGCATTAATATAAAGTTCTCAAAATCCTCATCCTGAGCCATTTTTGCTGAAAGCCGGCCAGCCATTGGAAAGGCACTGATCCCGCATGCCCCGATCAACGGGTTGATCTTGCCGCCTGTGATAAATGACATAAATTTCCCAAATAGAACGCCCGCTGCAGTATCCAGAATGAAAGCTAATAAACCTAATCCAAGTATGAAAAGTGTATTCCAATTCAAAAAGCTTGCAGCGGTCATGGTACCGCCGATCGTCAGTCCAAGAAAAAGTGTGGAAACATTTATGATCTCATTTTGGGCAGATTTGTTGAGTCGATCGACGACGCCGGATTCTTTGAGAAGATTGCCAAGCATTAATGCCGCGATCAGGGGGGCTGCGGTCGGTGCAAGAAGACTGATCACAATTGTCACCGCAATGGGAAAGATAATGAGTGCCTTTTTTGAGATCAGTTTCGGGGAATACTCCATACGAATGAGGCGCTCCTTGCGGGTGGTGAGCAATTTCATGATAGGGGGCTGAATGATCGGGACCAGGCTCATATAGGAATAAGCGGCAACTGCGATTGGCGCCAGCATTTCAGGAGCCAGTTTTCCAGCAACGTAGATCGCTGTTGGACCATCAATGGCTCCAATCACACCAATGGAGGCTGCTTCATTTAAATTGAAACCGATCAGAGTAGCCAAAATAAGCGTCCCATAGATACCAAATTGACCGGCAGCACCCAACAATGCCAGATGTGGTTGAGCAAGCAAAGGACTGAAGTCGATCATTCCACCCACACCGACGAAGACCAATAATGGAAATAATTCCGATTGAATGCCCGCACGGTAGAGAACAGATAAAAATCCATCCCCTGATGCCGATGCGGCCATACCCAGGTTGGCTAAAATGCAGCCAAATCCTATGGGCAGCAAAAGGACCGGTTCATACTCCTTAACGATCGCCAGGTAAATAAGTACCAGCCCAATAATTATCATCAATACATTGCCCCAAGTGAAAGCCAGGCTCCCAGCTCTAAACATATTAAAGAATGATCCAATATCCATTTGGGCTAAGCCTCTCTGCGATATTCCATTAATGTCTGATTTTGGCTAACCTGGTCTCCAACTGAAATCATGATCCGGCTGATAACCCCTGCTTTGCCGGAGCGGATTGAATTTTTCATTTTCATTGCTTCGAGTACACAAAGTTCCTGGCCATAGGTTACTGAATCACCTTCACTGACAGCCACAGAAATGATCACTCCGGGAATGGGCGCACTAACCATCTTTCCTTCAACTTTTGGATTCCCCTTAACTTCACCGATATCGGCTGACTTGACAGGATGTGCAGCCTGGGGAGATGGGGTTACCCTGTGTTCACTGGAAGGGAGCATCATTTCTTCAGGCCATACTTCAAATACTTCACCATCAACAATTGCCTGGATAGGGCGCGCAAGTGTGTCGCCTATCCTCACCTCAAAGGTCTTGTCCTGAATTTTGACATGAATTTTCATTTTGTTAATCCTTTTTAGGAGAGAGTAATTGAGAAGATGAAAATTGCCGGCTTCGATGGGCAGCTTGCCACGGGCTGATGCTTTCATTTTCTTCGTGGGGGGAAGGGGAGAGTGATATATTCATTAACGCCAATACAGCAGTAACTGCGGCTGCAGCTGCTTTCTGTTTACATTCGAGGTCAGAATCTTTGTTCGAAATGGTGGCTAATCCATCGATGGGTTCGGGAAGGCTTTTTTTGCTGGCAGTCAGCTTGACCACGACCGCCATCATCACCCATAAGGCAATTAAACCGATAAAGACCAACCCCATACCGACCAGTGAAATAAACAAGGCATCTTTCATTCTATTATTCCTTAAACCGGTGAGTTGCCGTGTTTTCGGACAGGCCGATTTTCTTGTTTCTCGCGGATGGCGGATAAGGCACTGATGATCTTGATACGCGTTTCGCAAGGTTCAATGATCTCGTCCACAATACCAGCCCTGGCCGCGATGAAAGGATTAAGGAACTTTTCAGTATATTCAGCCATAACGCGTTCGCGTTCAGCTGAGGGATCCTTTGATTTCTCAATTTGTTTTTGGTAGAGGATATTTGCAGCACCGTCCGCTCCCATTACAGCGATCTCAGCGGATGGCCAGGCATAATTAATATCAGTGCCTAAAAATTTACTGCTCATAACAACGTATGCACCGCCATAAGCTTTGCGCGTAACGATGCTCACTTTTGGCACCGTTGCTTCCGAGTAGGCATAGAGTACCTTTGCGCCATGTCTGATAATGCCGTGATGTTCCTGGTTCACTCCTGGAAGGAACCCGGGTGAATCAACAAAGGTAACCAGGGGGATATTAAAGCAATCGCAAAAACGCACAAACCGGCAGATCTTGTCAGATGAATCAATATCAATGACTCCAGCTAAAGCGCTTGGTTCCTGTGAGACGATACCCACTGAACAGCCATTCATACGCGCCAGACCGATTATTGCGCTGGTGGCAAAATTGGGTTGAATCTCGAGGAATGAATTTTGGTCTACAACTCGATGAATGACTTCATGCATGCTGTAGGGTGTCGTTGGGTCATCGGGAATAATGGAATTCAACTCCATATCCATACGGAATGGATCATCAGAGGGTGCATGGCAGGGAGGATTCTCGATATTATTCGAAGGCAAATAACTCAACAACGATCTGCAAAGCGAGAGCGATTCGATTTCCGTCGGGGTGGTGAGGGAGGCAACACCGCTGACGCTTACATGAGTTTGTGCGCCGCCTAATGTTTCAAAATCCACCTCTTCACCGGTAATCGCTTTAATGACATTTGGACCTGTGATGAACATATAAGACTGCTTTTCAACCATGATGATGAAATCGGTGAGGGCCGGAGAATAAGCAGCACCTCCAGCACAAGGGCCCAGGATAAGACTGATCTGAGGAACGACACCTGAATATATCGCATTTCGCCTAAAAATTTCCGCATACCCCTTTAGCGAGTAAACGCCTTCCTGGATGCGCGCGCCGCCAGAATCGATCAGGCCGATGATGGGAGAACCATTTTGAGCAGCGAGATCCATGATCCGGCAGATTTTTTGACTTTGCGCTTCGCCCAAAGAACCACCCATGACTGTGAAATCCTGCGCGTATACATAGACATTGCGTCCATTCACTTTGCCATAACCGGTTACAACTCCATCACCCAAGAGAGATTCATCCGAATTTTCTGCCAGATCCATTCGCTGTGTAACAAAAGGCTGAAGTTCATGAAAACTGGCTGGGTCTAATAACTCATCCAGACGCTCACGCGCAGTAAGACGTCCTTTTTCGTGATGTTTCGCAATTCTGGCTTCGCCACCGCCAAGTTTGGATGCGTTACGCAGTTCTTTTAGCTTCGAAAGTTGCGCATTATCGTTTTTCATATAGATCAGATTCCACTCCCTTGCCAAAATTTTCTTTACTAAGTATAACAAGCAAAATATTTTTTAATTCAGGTTGAATATGGGGATTCTTGCTGTATCAGATGAGATATACTATTCAGGTCCTGTGGTGGCTGAAGTGCTGCCGCTGCCAGACGATAAAACCGCAGTTTTGAATACTGCAAAATTCTGGAAGGAAATGAATATTCCACTTTAAAACAATAGAAATACGGATAAATTTGAAAGGATTAATAATGGCTACATATAAAAGTCCCCTGCATCAAACTGTATCGACAACCAAAACTGACCTATGGAATGATTCATGCTCCACAAAAGAATTGGCTTATGCGATCGAACATGGTGCTGTGGGTGCCACTTCAAATCCGACCATCGTGCTGAATGTGCTTAAGGATGAGCTTCCTTCCTGGAAGCCGCGGATTTTGGAGATCATTCGCGAAAATCCTGCCTGGTCAGAAGTTGAAATAACCTGGAAGATCTTTGAAGAAATTGGCGTTAAAGGATCCAAAACCTTACTCCCGGTTTTTGAACGACTTCAGGGAAAAAAGGGAAGATTGTCAATACAAACCAATCCGGCAAATTATCGCAATTCTGATGAACTGACCAAGCAAGCTGTTCATTTCGATGCACTTGCCCCTAATATTCAGGTAAAAATTCCGGTAACCAAGGCCGGGATTCAGGCAATTGAAGAAGCAACCTATCATGGCGTGAATATTAATGCAACAGTCTGCTTCACAGTACCGCAGGCAATAGCTGTGGCTGAAGCTGTTGAAAGAGGGCTGCTGAGAAGAAAAGCAGAAGGAAAACCAACTGATTCCATGACACCGGTGTGTACGATCATGATCGGCAGAACAGACGATTGGATCAAGGTGGTCGCAAAGAAAAACAAGATCACTGTGACTCCCGGAGACCTGGAATGGGCAGGACTTGCCTGCATGAAAAAAGCATATACTATCTATCAATCGCGCAAATTTCAGACGCGTTTGCTTGCCGCAGCTTTCCGTAACCATATGCATTGGTCAGAACTGATTGGCGGGGACCTGATTTTGACCATTCCTTACGAATGGCAGCTGCTTTACAACTCCAGTGATATTGAAGTGAAAGAGCGGATAAATGATCCCGTAGATGAAAAGATCATCAATAATTTGTATTCGCACTTCGAAGAATTTCGCAAAGCATATGATGAAGATGGTTTAAAGATTGATGATTTCGACCTTTACGGGGCTACTGCCCGCACACTGAGAGGATTTATCAATTCCTATCATGATCTACAGTCTGTGATCCGCGATTTTATGATCCCGAATCCAGATAACTAGAGGTAATAATGGCAACTTTTATTGATGACTTAATTTGCAAAGCGAATGCAGCCCAAAAAACGATTGAATTTTGGCCGCAGGAAAAAGTTGATGAAATGGTCCTGGCGGTTGGTTGGGAGAATTACAAAATTGAAAATGCCCGGGAGATCGCACGGCTGGCTGTTGATGAGACCGGGATGGGTTTGTACGAGCATAAAGTCCTGAAACACCAGAACAAAACCCTGGGTGTCTTGAGGGATTTAATAGGTGTGAAGACAGTAGGTGTGATCGAATCTGATGAAATAAAGGGTTTGATCAAGATCGCCAAACCCGTGGGAGTGATCGGTGCTTTGGTCCCGGTTACAAACTGTGAAGCGACCTTACCTGTAAAAGCGCTCTATGTTTTGAAAACGAGGAATGCGTTAATTTTCGCACCCCACCCCAAAGCAAAAAGAACTGCAAAGCTGGTTTGCGAAAAGATTTGGGCTGGCCTAAATAAAGTTGGAGCACCAAAAGACCTGATCCAAACGATTGATGAACCTACGATCGATCTATCTCAGGAACTGATGAGTAAAGTGGATCTCGTTGTTGCAACCGGCGGTGGGCCAATGGTCAAATCTGCATACTCCAGCGGTACTCCGGCTTATGGAGTCGGTGCGGGAAATGCTGTGGTAATTGTTGATGAGACTGCTGACCTTCCAGCTGCTGCTGAAAAGATCTATAAGGGTAAAAGTTTTGATAATGCAACATCTTGTTCTTCAGAAAATTCCATTGCCATCCAGGCATCAGTATACAAGTTGATGATGGCGGAATTGAAGAAACAGGGCGGTTATTTATGTGATGATGCAGAACGTGAAAAATTGAAGAAAACAATGTGGCCGGATAACGTTCATCTGAATAAAGATATCGTTGCCCAGCCCATTGATAAAATTGCTGATCTTGCTGGAATTAATATTCCTGCGGGAACAAAATTCTTGATGGCTGAAGGCAAGGAACTCAGCAGTGAAAATCCCTTTTGCAAGGAAAAACTTTCTCTCGTTCTTACAGTCTGGAAATATGACCAGTTTGAAGAAGCTATACAATTAATCGAAACCATCACATCCTATAATGGACAGGGACACAGCTGCGGCATCCATACAAGCCGTGAAGACCGGATCATCGAATTGGGAACCCGTGTGAAAGTCAGCCGTATCATGGTAAATCAATCGCAGAGCTTGGGGAACAGCGGAAATTTTAACAACGGAATGCCTTTCACCTTGACATTGGGCTGCGGTACCTGGGGCGGGAATATAACAAGTGAAAATGTCAATTGGAAGCATTTTATGAATATTACCTGGATCTCAAAGCCGATTGAAATTAACAGGCCTTCAGATGAAGAAATATTTGGTAATTATTGGAACAAATTCGGAAAATAAGATTTAAAATCCAATTGAAAAAATCCAGTTGAGAATATTAATTTCCAGGCTGGATTTTTTGTTATTCTTCAATTGGATAACACCAAAAAAACAATTATTCCCAGAAAAGAAATTGGCATGATGACAGATGCTGCAAAAGAAAGATAGGATGCGATCCGATAACCTACTTTGCGATATAAGTAAGCGCCCAGACTAATATCTAGGAGCATCATTAAGAATGACAGAACAGGCAGAAGCAAGAGCCGTTCTGAAGGAGAGCCCTCAGTTCTCTGTCCGGTTGGATCAAATCCAAGCGGAATGGTTACGCGGGAGGGGATGAAAAAACTTGTGGCAATCAACAGGGAAATTGATAAGGCGATCCCGGCTAGCAGCAGGGTTCGAACCACCTTATCTTTTAAAAGGGCTGAAATAAGGAAATTGCTGCTGGTTGATTTTACAGAAATTGGAGCTATTGATCCAAGTTCAGCACTATCATCAAATGCTTTTATAAAACCACGAAAATCTTTTGGTGAGATCGCATAGATTCGATCCTGTGTGGCAATCAAAAGCAATTCTGAAGCGCTTGAGGCGATAAATTCTATCTGACCGAGGTCTCTATGGATGCGTGAACCAAGCACGGCCCCTTGTACACTGAACGGGGGAAGCGGCAGTTCAAAGACAAGGTCACTGGCAAGCCGAACCCATTCAATATTGGCAATTGGGAGCAAGACCTCTCTTAAACCCCATTGGATTCCGATCCCTTCACGGTCAACTGTATACTTGGAGCGCAATAAGGCAAAAAGTCGGTAACCCACAACAGGGATCGGAAGGAAAAAAAACACTCCTGCGATAAGATAAAGAATGAAGAACCGGCGTTCCTGCTGCATGCCCGCTTGAAGAATAAAAAATCCCACAACGGCTAAATTAAACAATAAAGCCCCAAAATGAAGTATGAAACCACGTTGGCGAAAGGGTTTAAAGTCCTGTGCCATTATCTTTCTTCATAAAGAGGATCGCATTACCTGCAGAGGCATTTTTCTAACGATGCGCAAACCAATTGAACCTGTTTTTCTGTCATAACACCAGAAAATGGAAGTGCAAGACTTCGATTGCCCAGATCTTCCGTAATTGGATAATCACCCTTCTGATATCCGAAACGCTCAACCATATAAGGCTGTAAATGAATTGGCAGGAAATACGGGCGAACCGGAATGCCAGCAGTTTCAAGTTTTTCTGCTGTTCTGTCCCGGTTATACTGCTCATTGATTCGGATAACATACACAAACCAGCTCATTCTTGTTGTTTGAGCAGAGACAAATGGAATTTCAATCCCATCTACAGCTTTAAGATGGGTGTTATACCATTGGGCTACTTTTTCGCGTTCATCGATTAATTTATTGATCCGCTTCATTTGGGATAACCCAAGCGCAGCGCTCATTTCGTCAAGCCGGTAGTTATATCCCAGGTGAGTATGCTGCAGCCAATTATCCCCTGGTGCTCGTCCTTGATTCCGTAATGCTCGCATCATGTCTGCCGCAGAAGTATTGTTGGTTACGATCATCCCGCCTTCACCAGTGGTCATTTGTTTGTTGGGGTAAAAGGCGAAGACGCCAAAATTACCAAAGGTACCTGCTTTTTGGTGGTCGAGCTCTGCACCGATCGCTTCGCACGAATCTTCAATCAGGATCAGGTTTTGTTCAAAGGAAATTTTTTCCAATTTAATATAATCTGCAGGCTGTCCGAAAACGTCCACTGCCAAAATGCCTTTAAGTTTTCCTGATTTACTATTGCCTTTTCTTGGAAGCCATCTTTTCATCTTACCCGCTTCCCCTGATGATAGATCTTCGGCTGCCTGTCTGACATTTTCAGGGTCGATATTTCCTGTTTTTGGATCGACATCCACAAACACTGGAATAATGTCTTCAAACAGGAGCACGTTTGTTGAGGCAACAAAGGAAAATGGGGTCGTGATGACGTAATCTCCAGAATTAATATCTGATGACCGAACACATAAATGCAAGCCGGCTGTTCCTGAGTTGACGCCAACAGCGTTCGTAACGCCCGCATATTCGGCAACTGCTTTTTCAAACTCATCGATCCTTGGGCCCATGCTTAGGTAATTGGTTTGAAGAACTTCAAGCACAGCAGATCGGTCTGCCTCATTGAGATCCGGACTGGACATTGGTACTAGATATTTCTGTTTTCCCATTATGATTTGGTCCTTGGACGATAAAATGATTTTACAAAAGACAAGATCAAGAGGTTTCCTGATCAGACATATTTTCAAAAGCGGGCTTACCAGTGCCTTTTTCTTCTTCGCTTATTCCAAGGTCAAGATGTTCTTCCATGGTCACCTGTCCACGCAGGAAAGCGCCTTCTTCAGTTGAGAATGCGCTGACAGTTACATTTCCCCATACTCGGCCGGTGCTGCGGATCTCCAATTTTTCAGCGGTGATGCCGCCATTGACCGCACCGGCAACAATGACTGTATTTGCTATTACATTTTCGCACGTGACTTTTCCGGTTTCGCCTACGACAACGAGCCCATTTATCGCGATCTGGCCTTCAAAGATCCCTTCAATTCTCACACCGCCTTTTCCGGTGAGTTTCCCTGTCCAATTAATGCCCACACCGAGAACAGATGTTACCCGTTCAACCTGTGCAGGTTGCTGAGATGGTTGACTTGTTGTACGTTTGAACATCAGACTTCTCTGGGTGAGTTAAATTTATCAGGTTGGTATGGCGGCCAAACAGCACCTGCATAAACCCGTGTACCGTCAGGCATATCATTTTTGATCGTTGCACCATTTCCGATGAGGCATTCCCGTCCGACTTTTACGCCGATATTGACTGTAGCGTTCATGCCCACTTGGGTGAAATCGCCAATGACCGCATCTCCAGCGATCATCGCTCCAGGAGAAAGATTGGTGCATACTCCCAGTACACAATCATGAGATACTACAACCGAATTATTGATTAATGAACCCAATCCAATCGTAGCGCTGCCGCTGATATAGCTTTGCGCGAGAACGAGCACCCCGGCTTCAAGCCTGGCAGATGGATCAACATGTGCAGTGGGGTGGATGATCACGGGGCAGATAAATCCTGCATCGGCAAGCTGTTGATAGATCTTCAAGCGGACTTTGTAATTACCTATTCCGCCGACTGAATTCACAGCCATTCGAATACCTTTTTTATAAAGTTCAGGAAGTATTTCTGAGCTGCCCAGAACCGGTGAACCTATGACCATCTCTCCAGGTTTCATATGGTCATCGATAATGCCTGCGATCTGAAAAGCACCCAGAACTCGGACAGTCTCGATGATCATCTTGCTTAATCCGCCACCGCCATAGATGACAACCTTGGTTGCATCAAAGGTGAAATTTGGGAATTTGCCTATTGTTTCTTGCATAGCCTGCCTTTCCGGGATGATTATATCCTTTTAGGTTAGATTTTTGTTCTTTGAAAGATCAACGACATAGCGCCAAGGTCTACTTAACCATGGCTCCGGAGTAGATTGGATCCCAACTCTGGAGGTGTTCTTGACCATACTATCGGCAATTTGCACGTTGTTTTCGATGAAGAGAGACCCCTGCAGATCGCACAGGTCGCAGCCATTAAGTATGCCTGTGATCGCAAGCGCTTTGGTAAGTTTGGCAGGCCCGTTTCACCATACTTTTTCAGGAGTATTTGACCGTTGTTCTTTTATGAAATCTATACCCTCAGTTGGCACAATGGAGCGGATCAGAACAGCCGAAGGGTAATTTGTTTCTCCGGTAACGCAATTCAGCATCCAATGCATGCCATAGGTAAAATACACGTACGCATGGCCACCCTGAGAATACATAACCTTATTCCGTTCGGTCCTTCCCACCCGTGCATGGCAAGCCAGGTCTTGTTCACCGTCATAAGCTTCTGCTTCAACGATGATCCCGCCCACCCTTTGGTTTCCAATTAAATGAACCAATCGCTTGCCGAGCATGTCGCGGGCAATAATTTGTACTGGACGCAAATAAAATTCTCGCGGAAGGATCATATAAATTAGATTATCAGGTTTTATTAATAGTTAATTTAATGATGCAGCGAGTAAATCGCAATTCAGATATTCAGGTGGCGGTGCTTTCCTGGGGATTAACAATTCCAGACTTGTTTCGGGGGAAGTAAAAAACGGCTCGTAAAAACACAATAACGGCTTGGTGACCCATTTTACATATGCGTCGTTTTCTTCACCAAACGAGTATTCAGAACCGCGAATGACCAGATTTGTTGGTTCATTAACCACTAAAACAAAACGTTTATTGGACAGGTCTTTGTAGAATACCGAGAAGTAATCCTTGTTTTCTGCCATGGCCTGATCCATTAAATATTTCTTTTCATAATCATCGATCAAAGGCACGTTCTCAACAAGGTTGAAGGTCAACAGTTGCCTGTGATCAATGAAGAGGATCTGCCCTTGCTGGCTATACTGCTCCACTTTGTTTTGAACCGCCGCCATGGCTTCAAATATCTTTTTTCCGGATGGCAGCGAAAGGCGCTCACCACCGATCTGGGAAAAAGTGACAGGGCTGACGAGAAAGATCAAAATAAATATGGAAGTTATGGGGGAAAAATGAATAAGTTCCTCATTTTGATTGAAAATGGATACCAGGATACTGGAGGCGATCATCACCCATGAAACCAGGAACATATCCAAATTGTGTAAATTGCTTCCGCCGCCGATCTTTACGCTTGCGATGATCCCAACGACTAAAAATGCTCCCGGGACCATCAACAAACCCAGATTCTGAAGCCAATTTGTCCGCCATTTATGCTGAAGATTTAAAACAACCATGAGTATGACTACTGGCAGCACTGCCCACACCAAAGCCCACAGGATACCAGGTGGAAAGGTGGGGTTTGGAAATAGACGGTCCCATAGCAAGGGCTGACGGGAGGTAGATGCTGCTGCGTTTGGAAGTAGAGCCACTGAGGAAGAGGAATTAATACTTTTTAATATTGAGGGGAACAATTGCCCGCCAAGGTAGCCTGCCAATCCAAGTGCAATGGGTTTAAAAAGTTGTTTTAACCCTTTTTTATCCAAAGAAGGATCCTTTATCGCTAAAAGAGAAAGCAGTCCTGCCCATAAACCAGGTGCATATGACCAGGTCCAGCGTGCGCTGTGAGTGTAATAAGAAGCCACAAAGACGATCAGGAAGGCAGGAAAGAGCCTTAAACGAACTGCGATCAAGGTCAAAATTGCACCAATGATCAACGGTGCATAGATAGGCCCCTGGTCAAGAAAAAGGAAGGTCCAGCAGGCAAAGACTAAAACAATGAATAATTTACTTTTGTCCGATCTTATCCTGTTTACTGCAACAATGCCAAGAACAAAGGTTGGCACGATCCACATTAATTGATACCAAAGCCTGAATGCGCCAATGCTGAGGCTTGGGATCAAAAATGGTAGCGACCAGGGGAGCTGCATACCCCAGGTCGTGAAAGCCTTGATCACTTCTTTATCTGACAGATTATAGCGAAAACTCCCAAACAAAGTTGAGTAATCAAAAAATCGATTGCCTTCAGACCAATAAAGTGTGAAAGGATAGCCGGTAACCTGGCTAAATTTGAAAAAAACTGCATGGCTTGCCCCTGCAAGAAGAATAAAACATCCGATCTTGATCAATTCGTGCCAAGAAGATCTATAACCGTTCGTTTGTGCACCGATAACCAGGGCGATCAGAAAAATGAGAAAAAATTCCATCCAAAAGCCGATTGAAAAATTCATTGGAAGCGGAAGGATCCATTTTAAAAGCCCTGGAAGCAAAATAAGGACAACAGCAATAACTATCTTCAACCAGCACGGGAATTTCTTCAGGATAACTGTTACATCAAATTTTTTATTTCTCAGGATACCAAAAAGAGAATATAACGCAAAGAGGAGAGAAAATGTGGCTACAATTAAAAATGCGACAAATCTTTTGGAATCCCAAATGTTTTGGGAACCAACATAAGGAAAGATGTTCAAATTGTAAAATTCATTAAAGGCAAAGAAAGCCAGAACGATACAACAAACCCATTTATAAACAGAAAAATTATTTTCGATTTTCACGAGAAAAGTTTACCTTTGCAAGTCCTATTATAACTTTTGAATATATGCCAAGAGCTTGGTCTCCAAGGAAAATATCTTTTGATTGAGATATATTTTTGGACCAAGCCAGTCATTATACTATTCTAAAAATCTGATTTCGAATATTTACATTCAGTTCAATTCTCTCGCAGATTCGTTGGATCTATAAACCAGGTCAGCCAATGAATAATAGCTTCATACTTGGATTGAAATAAACTAAAATACCCAAAACCATTTTTGGAGAAGGCAATGAAAGAGATCAAATCATCTGTTGTTTATTTTGAACAAAACGGTCGGGAAAACACCCCTCGCGTAATAGAGCTGGTGAAACAGCGCGCAAAGGAATTGGGCATTCCTACTGTTCTGGTTGCTTCTACAACAGGATACAGCGGGAGCCTGGCTGTAAGAGATTTGGCTGAAATCAAAGTGATCGTTATCAGCCACGTTGCCGGTTATGCTGGTCCCAACACACAGGAATTAACAGATGAAAATCGCGACCTAATTGAATCTGGCGGTGGAAAAATATTGACCGCGCAGCATGGTTTTGCCGGTGTGAACCGGGCAATAAGGAAAAAAATGGAAACTTATCAGCCAAACGAGATCATAGCTGATGTCTTGAGGATTTTTGGCGCAGGCATGAAGGTTATGCTGGAGATCGCCATGATGGCTGCTGATGCTGGTTTGGTAGAGACAGGGAAACCGGTCATAGCCATCGCAGGCACGCATCGGGGAGCAGATTCTGCGGTTGTTGTTGTTCCAGAAAATTCAGATAATTTTTTCGACCTTAAAGTGCCTGAAATTATCTGCTTTCCTGCGCCTGATCATATGCTATTTCATTAATTTATAAAAATCTTTCAGGCATTTCAACAAGGGATCATTCAAAAAAAAAGAGTGACCTCTTGTTCGTTATCTTGGCTTGTCAATAAGTTTTGTACAAGGAAAAAGCTTATTAGGCCGATCAAAGAATGCTGATCAGTTTAAAATCCTTTCACAATTGCCGACAACGCCGTTAATAGAAGAACAACTTGCCCAAATCCCATCGAAATCGATGAGGATCAAAGACTGCGTAAAGGATTCATCAAAATTTCCCACGAACAACCGGCGAGGTCCATCCAAT